>WOYI011372108.1_pt1 | contig 49113 bp, 51 predicted proteins | sample 6423411 | NCBI WGS metagenome assembly WOYI01 (sample SAMN13441803, study PRJNA592873) | oil field metagenome | biome: oil field; feature: oil-well bore; material: oil-contaminated soil; isolation source: oil-contaminated soil from oil-well borehole | place: Germany: Wietze | collected 2016-10-18 ... | reverse complement strand
CCTTGTCGTTTATACAAGTGACAACCATGTAATTGTCCAACATGGTTTTTTGAGGCTCTATTTGAGCAATCGCGACACGACCTACCAAATCGGAGATATATTGGAAATTGCGGGATATTTGAAGGAACTTGATTCTGGCGTGGTTGAAGGTCAATTTGACTTTGAAAGATATCTATTTCAAAAAGGGGTTAGCCATGAATTAATTGCTTCGAATCTTGACGAAGCATTTCTTGTGCCATTTCGTTTGAAGACATGGCAAGATCGTTTTCTAAGTCATTACGATCGTGACTCCAAGTCATATCTATCGGCACTATTATTTGGCCACCAAGATGATAGTGAGATAACAGCAACTTTCTCATCGTTAAATTTGATTCATGTGCTGAATATCTCGGGCATCTTAGCATATGGACTTTTAAGCGTGATTAGAAAGGTCCTCGTCTACTTTCTAAGCGAGAAGAAGGCCGCCAATTACTCATATGGCTGCTTAGTTTTTTGGCTGATTATCGCACCCCAATCGATTGCCTTGTGGCGCATCTTTTTAGGGGGGATTGTGAATATGATAAATGTGGAAACGGCGGACTCCTCCCATCGATATTGGCATCAAAAAGGACTTGTAGGAATAATATTGGTTATATTTAGTAGATATATAGTAAATAGTCCTGCTTTTTATCTCTCATATATTATTTCCATCTTTTTATACCTGACACGGATGAATCGACACAAAACAGGCTTAATCAAAAAATGGAGTTACCGCTTATTACCCTGGATTCCGCTGGTGCCTTTCTTGGCAATTTCGCAAGGAAAATTGAATATTGTCAGCATGCTATTATTCATTCCTTTGGCTTTCGTCCATGTGGGAATATTGACAATTGGCCTCATCCAGTTTTATACGTTTAAATTGCCGTTTCTTATCACTCCGCTGATTCGAATTAGCAGTTTTATCATTAACCTATCGAACATTGCTACTTTAAGTTTGCAACTGGAGCGATTATCACTATTGGGATTAATGATTTATTGTGTTGGCATGATTGTGATTTTTTTATTCAAGCAAATGTCTTACCCCCGTGGCACGAGACGAACGGCACTGGTGGTTTCCCTCTTGTTATTGTTCGATTTTTTACCGCTCGAACAATTATATCAAGAGGGAATATTTTTTATTAATGTGGGACAAGGTGATGCCATCCTCGTGCGGCAAAAGCGGCATGCCTTATTGATTGATACTGGGGGTTCGTTATATCTTGATATCGCCGCCACTAGTTTAATCCCCTTTTTTAATTCGATTGGGGTTACTAAACTTGACACCGTAATCATCACCCATGACGATTTTGATCATAATGGCGCCCTACCTTCACTTGTTAAATCGTTTCGAGTTGATCGAATAATTGAAGATACAAATGAATTTCCTTATCGGATTGGCACAATTGACATTTATAACTTAAACAAAAGATATAACAATCCCGATAGCAATATGAATTCTTTAGTGCTCTATTTTTCATTTATGAACCAAACGTTTTTATTGATGGGGGATGCGCCAATTGAGGTGGAAACTCAAATTATTAGCAACTACCCCAACCTTGATATCGATTACCTAAAAATTGGTCATCACGGATCGAACACCGCAACTTCAGCCCAACTTCTGGACCATGTAACACCAATGGAGGCCATCATCAGTGTTGGGCGCAATTACTATGGCCATCCACATGCGGAAGTATTAAAGCGTTTGCAAGAGGAGAATATCACGATAAGAAGAACCGATCTAGAAGGAACGATTGCCTACACTTAAATAGTTTAAATCATGTAAAATATGACTAGCGTATGATTTATCTATTATTTGGCCAACAAGAGTTGATGATCAAAAGTCGCCTGCAAAAACTCATCAAAGAAAATCTTCCTATCGTTGATGAATTTTCGCTTGTTAAATTTAACGGGCGGGAAACGCTTGTCCAAGAAGTCGTCAATGAATGCCAACTCATGCCCCTAGGCTCTGATAAAAAAATGGTTGTCCTTGAAGATTGTTATTTTTTACAACCTTCAAAAGCAAAAGAAAAAATCGAAAAGGACCAAAATTACGATGTCTTGGAAAACTATTTAAAACGACCTAACGAAAGTAGCGACCTCGTGTTGACGGTTACTAATAAAGCGTTCAACACTAAAAGCTCCATCGGTAAAATATTAAAACAAGGCGCCAATATTTATGAGTTGACCGATATTGATAAATTCGCATGGCCCGAATATGTGCGTCGCTATTTTGCCAAACATAACGTTACGATTGATAATAAAGCCGTTGATGAACTCGTGAAGCGGAGCCAAAACGATGCGGGACGTTTTGTTTCTGAGGCGCAAAAGTTGCTGTTAGCCCAAAACCACATTACATATGACCTCGTGGTCGCGCTTGTCAGTCGGCCACTTGAAGAAGATGCTTTCGCTTTGTCAAATGCCTTGATGAAGGGACGAATGGAAGAGGCGATAAGCATTTTCAGGGACTTAAAAACTTTTTCTGAAGAACCCGTGATGTTAATTTCCCTACTAGCGCGCCATTTTCGTCTGTATTTAAAAGTCCTTTACCTAAGTAAACAGGGTCTAAGTTTATCGGAAATCACCAAACAATTAGGCATTCATGAGTATCGCGTTAAGCTAGCGCTTGAGAGCCAACGTCATTTTAACGAGGCACGGTTATTAAACATTCTTGACCAACTTTATATGTTAGATTTTCAAATTAAAAGCGGCCAAGTTGACCGCTTCTATGGCTTTGAATTATTTTTACTAAACTTTAAACCATAATTATTTCTTTAAGATATCGCGATACATCGAGGGGCGCCGGTCACGGAATACGCCCCAGGAGTAACGATATTTTTTTATAGCCGTTAAATCAAATGTGGCGCTGATGAATCCAGTATCAAGGCGGTTCATTTCCTTAATAATGGCGCCTGTTTCATTGGCGATAAAAGAAGAACCATAAAAAGTCATCTTCGAGGTACCAGCGGTTTCTGTCCCGACGCGATTAGCGGCGATGACTGGGATTAAATTGGCGCCAGCATGGCCTTTCATGACATTTTGCCAATGGTCGCGACTATCGATGGGAAGCGTTGGTTCGCTGCCGATAGCCGTAGGATAGCATATTAATTCCGCGCCTTGAAGCGCTAAGATACGGGCAACTTCGGGGAACCATTGATCCCAGCAAATGCCGATGCCGATTTTTCCATAATGGGTCTTAAATACCTTAATACCAGTATCACCGGGCGTGAAATAAAACTTCTCTTCATAATTTGTGCCAGTGGGAATGTGCGTTTTTCGGTAGTTACCAAGGATGGAGCCATCGGCATCGATAACCACCAGCGAATTATAGAACACATTTTCCGACTTTTCAAAATAAGATAGCGGAAGCACGACATGCAATTGGTTGGCAACTTGTTGAAAGTACCGAATCGTTTGGTTATCTTCAAGTTTTGAGGCTAAATCAAAGTATTCGTATTTTTCTAATTGGGGAAAATATGGTGTCATAAATAATTCGGGCAATAGGATGATATTAGCCCCATCTTTGGCGGCGTCCTTAACAAGTTTATCAGCGTTATGTAAATTGGCGTCTTGGTCCCAAGACATGCTCATTTGGATCGCGGCGACTTTAACGTTCATCGTTGGTCGTTCCTAGGGGGATTTGTTGCGTGATGCAGTGGATATTGCCGCCACCCAATAAGATTTCGCGCGAATAGATGGGAATAATGTCTCGGTCGGGAAATAATTCTTGCAATATTTGCGCGGCTTTAGGATCGGAAGGAAGATTGAAGGCAGGCATGATAATCGCCCCATTGCAAATGTAGAAATTGAGATAACTGGCGACGAGCCGTTTATTCGCGGGTCGTGGGACCGACGTATCGACTTCATCGACGGTTTTGCTTTCATCGCGCGAAGAGTAAACTAGTTCGCTTGGGAAAATCATCTTTGAAATTTTTAAAGGTTTTCCATCGACGCCAAGCGTTTTTTCTAACACCTTTAATGACTTTTGCGACATTGCGTATTGGGGATCATTTTTATCGTCAAATATGGCAATTAGGACATGGCCCGGAGCGACAAAACAGGCAATGTTATCAATATGGCCATTCGTGTTGTCGTTATAAACGCCATATGGTAGCCAAATGACCTTTTTAACATTTAGATAGCGTTTTAACATGGTGGTAATTCCGCGTTTATCTAAATGGGGATTGCGTCCTGGTGACAATAGGCACGATTCAGTCACCAAGGCGAGGCCTTGACCATCGACATGGATCGAGCCGCCTTCAAGCACAAAATTTTGGGGGCGATAGCGATCGACATTCCATATTTTTAGAATGGCTTCCGCCATGGCGTCATCGGTATCCCAGGGTTTATAGAGCCCATCATAATCGCCACCCCAAGCGTTAAACACCCAATCGACGCCGCGAAGATGGCCATCTTTATTAATGACAAAAGTGGGACCATTATCACGCATCCAGGCATCATCGCTTTCAAGCGGGATAAATGTCACATTAGGAATGGGGTAACGCGCTTCGGCTTCCGCCAATAAATCAGGGGGAACAGCGACAAACACAGGTTCGTGCTTAGCGATAGCCGCGGCCACTTCCATATAATTATCTTGGGCGGGAACGCCGTCTAACCGCCAGACGTCACTCCGGTAAGGGTAGGTCATCAAGGTGCCGCGGTGAGGTTCGAATTCGGCGGGCATTCGAAAGCCATCATGACGCGGATCAGTTTTTAAATTTTTCATATAGAAAATGATAGCACATCCCCTGGGGTAAAAAAAATGGCTCTCGATGAGAACCAGATAGTTTTTGAAAAAAGAATGTAAAAATTATTGAATTGCGTTAAGGCGGCGTTGTAAACTGCTCTTTTGACGGGCACCAGCAGCGGCGCTTTGCACTTTCGAGGATACCGATTTATCAATTAAAGCGACAGCTTCCACGAACAGCGTTTGAGCGGCCGCTGCGTCTTTAGCTAAAATCGCTTTATCGACTTTTTTAATCGCAGTGCGAACTTGTGATTTTATCGCACCATTAAGTTGCCGTGCCTTTTCATTTGTAAGATTGCGTTTGATTTGTGATTTGATGTTTGCCATATAGATACCTCGTTAAGACTCAATGGATTTTATCATAATCATTGACGCCATGCAACATTAATCAAGTTTGCCATCGCGTCTCGAGCAAGTAATGATGACTTCAGATGGTAAAACATCTTTTATCACAGTAACATTGGCTCCAATTTTGGCGTTATCACCAATGGTGATATTGCCAAGAATCATCGATCCCGCTCCCAGCATCACGCGATTTCCCACCGTGGGATGGCGTTTGCCTTTTCCTTCAAGGCGACTTCCAAGCGTGACTCCATGATAAATAGTGACATCATCGCCGATGATGGAGGTTTCCCCAATGACGACGCCCATCCCATGATCAATAAACAGACGTTTGCCAATCGTCGCCCCAGGATGAATTTCAATGCCGGTACGGCGCCTTGAGATCTTGGTAATCCACTCAGCCATAAACTTAAATTTGATGCGCCAAAAAAAGTGGGCAATCCGATAATTGTTCAATGCGGCCACTCCTGGATATAGTAATAAAATTTGCAAGTAATGGCGCGCCGCTGGGTCGCGTCGCTTAATTGAAGCGAAGAAAGATGCGTTTGTTGGTTTCATTGATAGACTCCTTGGGACATATATTTAATGCCGCCATCAGGGATAATAACTAATATCCGTGAATTCTGAATACGCTTAGCTAATTGTTCACTAGCGAGGATGGCTGCTCCCGAGGAAATGCCAAAGAAGAAACCAAGGCGAGCTAATTCTTTTGTTTTGGTAATCGCTTCGCTTGAAGAAATTCGTATTATTTCATCGATTTGCGTTCGATCTAGAATCGGTGGAATAAAACCGGCACCAATTCCCGCGATACGGTGAGAACCCGGAGCATCTCCTGATAATACGGCTGATTCGTCTGGCTCCACGGCAACCATCTTTAAGTTTTCATAGTGTTTTTTTAAGATTTTACCTAGTCCGGTAATTGTGCCACCGGTCCCCACTCCGGCCACAATATAATCAAGTTGTTCAAAATCAGCGATGATTTCATTTGCGGTGGTTTTCATATGAGCTTCGGGATTCTTAGGATTTGAGAATTGCTCAAGGTACAAATAACCATGTTCGTGGGCAAGTTGCTGCGCTTTTTCTTTAGCGCCCTTCATTGATAATTCTCCTGGTGTCAGAATAACCTGGGCGCCATAAGCTTGCATAAGGTCAATCCGTTCCTTGGAAGCGCTGCTAGGCATGACGATTGTTAATCGGATGTTTAATGTAGCTAAAACGAATGCTAAACCAATTCCGGTGTTGCCTGAAGTTGCTTCCACAACATGGGATTGTTCATTTAAAAGACCTTTATCGAGCAGATCGTTGACCATCGATAGCGCGATGCGATCTTTAACAGAACCAGCGGGGTTAAATTGTTCGAGTTTTAGATAAATGGCGTTATTGTTTACATTGCGATAAAAGACAATGGGAGTATTACCGATCAACTGACGCATATTCTTGTATATCATTGCCCCACACCTCACTTCGCGTTAATATATTATGGCAATAACAATATAAAAACAAATGAAGTAATCTTTTATTGGTAAACAAAATGAATTTTAAAGAAGCCCGCCTCGTTTTCATGGGAACTCCGGATATATCGGCGTCTCTTTTGACGGCCTTAATTGAGGAAGGCTTTAATGTCGTGGGACTTGTCGCTCAGCCAGATACCATCAAGGGGCGCGGTGGGTCAGTAGAAGAAGTAGCAACCAAAAAGGTCGCCCGCGCTCATGGCATAAAAGTGTGGCAGCCAGCATCACTTCGACGCGAACATGAGTTTATAAACGCGGTGGCCGCGGATTTAATTGTCACACTAGCATATGGACAAATTGTTCCCGATGAAGTTCTCGCTTGGCCACATCGCGGCGCTTTGAATGTCCATGGTAGTTTACTGCCTAAACTTCGGGGGGCCGCCCCAATGCAATACGCCCTAATGCAAGGATTAGAAACTACCGGTTTCACCCTGATGGAAATGATTGATCGACTCGACGCCGGCAAGATGTATGCCAAGCGGGAACTTCAAATTGATAAGGATGATGACTACGGTCGCCTCCACGCCAAGATGTCGGCTTTGATCGTCACAGAAGTTCCCGCGCTTCTTAAGAAATTCCTTGACGGCAAATTGATTGGCATCCCTCAAAATGATCAAGAAGCGACGTTTGCTTATAGCATCAAACCTGCCCAAGAGCATCTTGATGTTAACCTTGATGCCATTTCATTCACCAATTATGTGCGGGCATTAGCGCCGACCCCTGGTGGCTATCTGCTCCATGGGGATACGCGCATTAAAATACTGAAGACAACTCCAGTGGCAATGGCCGAAATAAATGAACCAGGACGCATCGTAATCGATGGTGGATGTCTAATGTTAGATGTGGCTTCAGGACGCGTAAATATCGATTTGTTGCAACTGCCTGGTAAAAGGCCTGTCGCTGCTCGCGATTATCTCAATGGCCATCGCGATATCCATGGGACTTTCTGGCAGTGATTAAGACATTACGTCTATCCGTTCATGCCCTGGTTGATTTTATGCTTCGCAGTGGCGATATCGATAATCGCATCTTTAATAAAGCTTCAATGCAGGAAGGGACGCGCCTTCACTCCCAATATCAACAAGCACAAACCGGTTCGTTTGAAGCGGAGCATTTCTTGCGCCATACATATCATGTTGACGAATTTGATGTGACGATCGAAGGGTACGCTGATGGGATTCGCGAAGTCATGGGCAAAGTATTCATTGAAGAAGTGAAAACGACGGTCGCCGATTTAGAAGAATTTGCCACTAAACATGCCACTTGGCATCAAATGCAAGCCTTCTTGTATGGTCACATGTATGCGCTGGACCATGATTTAGACATCGTGCGTATTCGCCTAATTTATATTAATCAAGTTGATAGACAAACGATGATTCAATCATATGAAAAATCGGTTAGACAACTTGACGAAGCCATCGAACAGCTCATTAAAGAATATCTGGCCTTTTATAAAATAGTGATGACCCACCTTGAGATGCGTAATCGTAGCGTCATCGATTTAAAGTTCCCCTTTTCTTCATTTCGCCCGGGGCAGCGGGATTTAGCAAAATACGTATTTTCACTCACCAATAAAGGGGGCACCTTATTTGCCGAAGCGCCCACGGGGATTGGAAAAACGATATCCACGCTCTACCCGAGCGTCCTTTCATTTGGTCGCGGAATCTTGGGCAAAGTATTTTATGTGACTGCGAAAAGTTCGGGGCATGAAGCCGCGCGTGTTGCGATGCGTTACATTCGGCAAGCGGGGGCTGCTGTTAGTGATATCCGGTTAACCGCCAAGGATAAAATATGTTTAACTCCTGGGGCAGCCTGCAATCCTGATGAATGCCCATTTGCCAAAGGGTATTATGATAAAATTCGCGACGTACTCCATGAAGCCTTAGAAAAAGAAGCGACATTCGATCGTGACATGATTGTTAATTATGCGACAAAACATGACCTTTGTCCGTTCGAATTACAGCTCGACTTGTCGCTATTTACTGATGTCATCATTGGCGATTATAACTATGTGTTTGACCCGATGGTCTATTTGAGACGCTTTTTCGATGTCGATGCCTCGAGCCATTTTCTGTTAGTTGATGAAGCCCATAACTTGCTGGAACGATCGCGGTCGATGTATTCGGCTTCGCTTTCGCTGGCATCTTTTCAAAAGATGCGCGTGTCGATGCGCAGTTTGAAACATCGAAAATTTAAGCAAACATTAACCAAAATTCAAAAAATGTTTACGGAGACTAACGAAACATATACACATTATCCGCAGACAGTCAGTTTGAATCGCCAATGGTTTTCAGTCCTTGATGCTTTTTTAATTCAAGCCCAAGATGTCATGCGCAAAGAGCCAAAACTTATAAGTTTGGCATTTAAAGACTTCTTTTTTGATGTCAATCGGTTTTTGAAATTATCGGATTACTTCGATGAACATTTTGTCTATTATCTCGATGTGGCACCCCGAAGTGGGCTATTAATCAATCTATTATGCCTTGATTCCAGCGCTTTGATTAATAAGACGATGAACGCATTTCTTGGTCGCGTCTTGTTTAGCGCTACCCTGGCTCCGCTTGATTATTTCATCCCTATGCTTGGGGGCGCACCCACGGATGCCATATTACGATTAAAAAGTCCGTTTCCAAAAGAGAATTTATTGCTAATGGTCGCGCCCACGATTTCGACGCGGTATAAACAACGCAAGCGGACGCTTGATGAAATTGCCCTTGATATCGAAGTGGCAACCAAAAGCCGTTTGGGCAATTATTTAGTGTTTTTTCCAAGCTACCAATACTTACAAGATGTAATCACTCATATGAAAATCGAAGATGATGTAAACATGCTGGTGCAAACCCAAGATATGTCTCGCGCTGACCAAGAAGCGTTTTTGGCCCAATTCCAACCCAATCCCATTAAAACCACAATTGGTTTTGTGGTGCTTGGGGGCGCTTTTTCCGAAAGCATTGATTTAATTGATGATCGGCTGATTGGCGCCATCATCGTTGGGGTGGGATTACCACAGTTATCATTTGAACGCGATTTGATCAAAGAATATTTTAATACCCATGGCCGTGATGGTTATTCGTTTAGTTATGAATATCCGGGGATGAATCGCGTCATGCAGGCGGTGGGACGGGTGATTCGCTCGGAAAAAGACCGCGGCATCGTGTTATTGATTGATGATCGTTATCTTGAAACGCGGTATCGCACCATGTTCAAACACGAATGGGATCACTATGAAGCGGTGATTACTCCTGATGATGTGGAAGCCCTTGTCAATAATTTTTGGAATCCGCATCGAAATTGATGCAAAAAATTAGTGATAAGATAGAATATACAAGCACCATGAATAAATTTGATCAAACACGGATTCGTAACTTCTCAATCATCGCCCATATCGATCATGGAAAATCGACGTTGGCCGATCGGATTTTAGAATTGACAGGCACAGTTGCCATGCGCGATATGCGCGAACAGTTGCTCGATTCGTTAGATTTGGAACGCGAACGGGGCATCACCATCAAACTGACGGCGGTCACTTTAAATTATCACGCTGACGATGGATATGATTATATCTTTAACCTGATTGATACTCCTGGGCACGTTGACTTCACCTATGAAGTGTCGCGGTCGCTGGCCGCCTGTGAAGGCGCACTGCTTGTCGTTGATGCCTCTCAAGGCGTGGAAGCGCAAACGCTCGCTAATGTGTATTTAGCGATTGATAACGACCTAGAAATCATCCCCATCATCAACAAGATTGATTTACCATCGGCTAATGTCGAAAAAGTAACAGAAGAAGTGCGCGACCGGATCGGACTTCCAGTCGATCACGCCATTGCAATTTCTGCAAAAACCGGATTAAACATAAGAGCGGTCCTTGAAGCAGTCGTTAAATATGTGCCCGCCCCTAAGGGAGATGTCGACGCCCCATTACAAGCCTTAATCTTTGATTCGTTTTACGATTCCTATCGCGGTGTCATCATCCTAATTCGCGTTAAACAAGGGTCAGTGCGCGTTGGGGATACGATTCTTCTCATGGCCGTCAATAAAAAGTATTTCGTCACTGAAGTAGGCGTTCGCACCCCCAAAGAAGAAAAACGCGCCATCCTCTACAGTGGCGAAGTCGGATATTTAGCCGCCCAAATCAAGGATATTAAAGAAGTTCATCCGGGCGAAACCGTCACTTTGTTGAATAATCCCGTTAAACAACCGCTGCCCGGTTATCGCCACATTAACCCGATGGTTTTTTGCGGATTATATCCCGTTGATAGTAAAAAATATGGCGATTTAAAAGACGCCCTTGAAAAGTTAACATTAAATGACGCTGCTTTAAAATACGAGCCCGAAAACTCGCAAGCGTTGGGGTTTGGCTTCCGCTGCGGTTTTTTAGGATTGCTCCATATGAGTGTCATTCAAGAACGGCTCGAACGCGAATATGGGTTAAATCTTATTTTGACCGCCCCTAGCGTTATTTATAAGATTTTCTTATTCTCGGGGCAAGTCATCGATTTGGATAACCCTAGCCAATTACCAAATCCCACATTAATAAAGGAAATTCAAGAACCGTATGTGTTAGCATCAATCATGACCCCAAAGGACTATGTTGGTGCAGTCATGGAACTATGTCAAGCGCGACGTGGCATTCACGTCGACCTTGAATTTTTTGATGACACGCGCATGATTGTTAAATACGAATTGCCCTTGGCGGAAATTATTTACAATTTCTTTGACCGGTTAAAAAGCACGACGAAAGGCTATGCCTCGCTTGATTATGCCTTGTCCCAATACCGCCCCAGCAATTTAACGCGTATGGATATCTTGCTAAATGGCGAACCCATCGATGCCTTGTCCACGATCGTGTTCCGCGGGAGCGCCTATGACCGCGGGAGCATCATCGTCAGAAAACTAAAAGATATTATTCCGCGGCAACAATTTGAAATTCCAATTCAGGCAGCTATCGGTGGTAAAATCATCGCTCGCAGCAATATTAAGGCGGTCCGCAAGGATGTGCTCGCCAAATGTTATGGTGGCGATATCTCTCGAAAACGGAAGTTATTAGAGAAGCAAAAAGAGGGTAAAAAACGCATGAAAGCGATTGGCTCTGTGGAAGTTCCCCAAGAAGCGTTTATGACGGTCCTCGCGCTTGATGAAGATTAAACATTTCTTTACAAACTTTTAGTAGAAAATTAGTTGTTTGTTTGTTATCTTTGAAATATAGGTACAAAAACAAGTATGGGAAATGACGATCTAGCAATTCGATTTAGCAACGAAACGTATGCAACTCGTTCGGATGTCATTCGGGCATTAAGGACGAATCTAGTCGACGCAATTTGGACTAATATTATCAAATATCGCGGCCAGTTCACGCGTTTGCTATCGCTCCATGGAATCGATCATGGTCAATTGACCATTGTTTTGACCCCATCCATCGTCGATGCCACCAACACATTAGAACGAAAATTAATGAAAGCATGGCGCAAGCTTGACAATGTCGCCAAAACTTCGAGCGCCTACGCTCTGTTTGAGCAACAGCTGATTGCTGAGCAATTAGAAGCGATCGCCAAAAAATATCGCATCAATATCAATGAGGCGTTTTGCAAAAGCATCGTTAACGATTCACTGTCGAATATTGTTCCCGAGCGGATGATTTTAGTGAATTATTTTGCCGCGATAAAATATATTAAAAACAATCCGAATGATCCAATTGACGAGGCTTTTTTTGCCTCGCTTTACACCATTTTAAGCGGGCAAGAAGATTTAAAGACACTGTACCGCGAACATGAAATCTCCTCTTACGAACAAAAAGCCTTAATTAATAAGACATATGTGGCGGCCCCGATAAACCGGATTGATGAGATGATGAAAGAATTGCAAGAATTCATCATTCACGCCGAAATGTCGCCGTTAATTAAGGCTATTATCGCTTTATACTTTATTATGTTAATTAAACCATTTGAAACTTATAGCGAAGAAATGGCATTATTAACACTTAAAACAATCCTAGTGCATGCTGATTTCGATGAGATGCCATTATTATTAATGCTTGAACCATTATTAATCGATCAAAATGATGATTTAGCGCGTACCATGAATGAAGTGCAAAAGACGGGCGATGTCACTTATCTAATCGTGGCGTTATTACCACTTATTGAAGCGGCGGTCATGCGCATCTTAGATGATTCGGTCGTCTTTGAAAAAGAAACTATCATCGAAGAAGCCCATCATGACGTCATCGCGGAAGTTCCCGCAACTATTTCGCCTCAAGCAGAAGCATCTGTTTTACCAGCGACCACCAATAAGCCCCTTACCATCGATGAGCGTATGGCGCTTCCAAGTATTCCCATCACGCTCGATGAAGTGGACGCTTCGCGCATTGAAGAGCATTTAATGGAAACTAATCCGGCGTTAAAACGGGGCGAAGCATACTTTTATGCCCGTCATTGCACGATTGGAAAATTCTACACCATCAGTCAGTTCAAAAAGACACTTGGCTGTGCTTACGAAACGGCGCGTACATCGATGGACCATTTGGCGCAATTAGGGTATTATCGTAAAGAACATTACAAAAACAAATTCATTTACACTCCGGTAGGACGAAAGTAGGTAACTATGTGGCACATTTATAGCAGTATTCTCGACAATCCGCTTCTCGCTGTTTTAGTAATATTAGCGCTTTTTGGCTTTATTTCTCTGGGAGCTTATTTATTAAGAAAGTTCATTCCTAGCCTCCGTGGCAAAGAAATCAAAATCGATGAAGAAGAAGCGGCACGCGAAGAAATCGAGCGCGTGATCGTCAAAGTCGAGGACGATGCCACCAAAGAGCAAATGGAACAATTTGGACCAGATGCCACGAAACCCAAAGATTAAATCCCTATACGTTCACATCCCCTTTTGCGCTCATCTGTGCCATTATTGCGACTTTACGAAGATGCTGTATCGCTTGGAAGAGGCTGACCGCTACTTGCAGCGGCTTTTTTTTGAAATTGATTCCTATCACATTCAGGATCTTGAAACAATTTATGTTGGAGGTGGCACCCCGACTTCTTTAAACCCTAATCAACTAAAGTCATTAATTGAGAAACTTTCGCCCCTGCTGAAAGATGGGGGCGAATTTAGCGTTGAAGCCAACATTGAAAATGCCAGTCAAGAAAAGTTAAGAATCTTAAAACAACATGGGGTCAACCGCCTTAGTTTCGGCGTTCAATCATTCCAACCACGCTTATTGCGCCATATGAATCGCCTTCATGATGAGGACCAAACAAACATAGCGATATCCCAGGCAAAAGAATGTGGCTTCACCAATATTAGTGTTGACCTTATCTACGATCTACCGACGCAAAATGATGCTGATCTCATCGATGATATTCAGAAAGCGATAGCGCTTGATGTTCCCCATATTTCGACCTATTCGCTTTCGATTCATCACGCAACCGTTTATGGCATACGCGGATATCTTGAAGCCGATAGCGACGAATCGAGGCGTCATTATGACATTATTTTATCCATGCTAAGAGCGGCGGGATATACTCGATACGAAGTGTCGAATTTTGCCAAACCCGGATATATGGGACGCCATAACCTGACATATTGGAATAACGAGCAATATTACGGGGTGGGCCTTGGCGCCAGTGGCTATGTTAAAAATAGGCGCTATACCAATACCAAAAATTTTAGAAAATACCTAGAGGGCAGCACCATTAGCGAACAAGAAGAAGTGACAATAACTGATCAGGAAACATATTTTTTGATGTTAAAACTGCGCCTACAGCAAGGATTTAGCGATAGCGAATATCGGCATATGTTCAAGCAATCATTTACCGCCAAGTATCCCCAAGCAATTAATTTATTATTGCAACGCGGACTACTTCACCATCGCAAAAATCGATGGTATGCTACTGATGAAGGACTGATGTTGCTCGACCAAGTCCTCCTGACGTTGCTAAAGGAGCATTAATCATGCATATTGCCCCATTTGATAAACGAATCATTGCCTATTTTATCGATTTAATCCTGGCCGCTGCCATTAGCGGCGTCATTTTTTTCATAATTCCAGGACCAACCACTTTTCTCGATCGCTTTTTGCTTATGCAAGCTGGTGGCTATGTCCTTTATGCGCTTGGGACAACGGCGGTACTATTGATTTCCAACGGCTTTACGCTTGGCAGCGCCCTTTTAAAATTACGGGTCGTGCGGTTGAATGATCAACGGATGGATTTGACGCATTCATTGATTCGAGGAATTTCTTTGGCGGTGTTTCCCTGGGTCATTATCAATGCATTGAACATGCTGTTTGTTCATACAGAACGCACGATTTTTGATCGTTTATCGGATACGATTGTCATCGACAAGCGTTGTTAGTTATAAAATCGAAGACCTTTAGCACTTATTTGTTGACAGTGCTAATCACATATTATAAAATGCTAGTGGCACTCCGGTATAACATGTGCCAAAGAGGTGTTGCATGACCTTTTCACGGCGAGATCAAATTTTAAAATTAATCGTCGAACACTTTATTAAAACGGCCGTTCCTGTGGGGAGCCATACGCTGATTGAAGTGTATGATTTACCATATTCAAGTGCGACCATTCGTGCGGAGATGAGCGATTTAGAAAGCGATGGGCTACTTGAAAAGACGCATACTTCTTCGGGACGCGTCCCTTCATCTAAAGGATACCGCTATTACATTGACAATTTGCGTAGCCGCAGCGTCGATGAACAAATTAAGCAACAACTACAACTTATCCTTGATAAGAAGACGCAATCGATTGAAGATATCATTCGCCAAAGCTGTGAAATTCTCGCCCATATGACTAATCTTGCTTCGATCGTGCTCGGACCAAACGCCAAGGATGAACGACTTGTCAGCTTATCAATTGTTCCAATCGCTGGAAATTCGGCAACGGCGATCTTTGTCACCGATCAAGGTTATGTCGAAAACAAAACCTTCGTGATTCCCGCGGACATGTCGATGAATGATCTCCAAACGAGCGTCAAATTGCTTAACGAACGTCTTACGGGGACGCCGATCTCCGAACTCGTCCCCAAAATGGAAGCGATACGACCGATTTTACAAGATTATATCGCCGAACATGACGTCATCTATCAAGCGTTTGCGCAAGCGTTCCTCCATTTTGCTAATGACCGTTTACGGACTTATGGACAAGACGAATTATTCTCGCAACCTGAGTTTAGCAATGATGCCCAAAAGTTGCGCCATCTTATCTCGCTATTGGATTCGCCTGAAATCTTCCGGGATGTTTCCCATGATGGCGAAAATATCACGATTAAGATTGGTGGTGTCGGTGAAGAATATAACGATGTGTCGATTGTCACCAGCAAATTGACAATCCCCGGCCGGCCCGAGGGGCAAATTGCCGTCATTGGACCAACGCGCATGGACTATGATCGTGTTGTGAGCGCGCTTGAATACATCGCCGGGATGCTAGAAGAACACTTTAAGAAAGAAAGGTAAGCGATTATGGTACCGAAGAAAGATAAAAATGTTGAACAAGTGAACGAAGAAAAGATTTCTAAGAAAGAGGCAATCTTAGACGAAAAGTTAAAGGCGGCTACTGCGGAAGTCGAATTGTGGAAAAACAAATACTACATGGTGTTCGCCGATATGGAAAACGCCAGAAAACAAAATGAACGCACCTTATCAGAATCGCTAAAATACCGCGCGTCCGGCTTTATTGAAAATTTAATTCCGATTCTCGATTCATTCAAGCTTGCCCTTGATATGAAAAGCGATGATGAAACGCTTAAACGCTTTCTCGTCGGATTTGAACACATCTACCGACAATTACTAAATGTGATGGATAGCGAGGGTGTTAAAGACGTGACCCCATCCATTGGCGCCAAGTTCGATTATAAGACGATGCACGCTTTGGACACGGAATTTAGCGATGGGGAAGAAAACCTCGTCGTCCGCGTCATCGCGCGCGGTTACCAATTAAAAGATCGCCTCATCAGGCCGAGCATGGTTGTCGTCAGCAAGAAAAAACCGGCGGAGCCGGCACCGGAACCGACACCAGAAGAAAACGAAGAAACCAAGGCAGAAACAGACTCTAAACAGTTTGATGCATAAAGAAAGAAAAAGGAGAACAGCACATATGAAAAAAGAAGTAATTATTGGAATCGACTTAGGAACAACGAACTCCGTTGTCTCCTACATGCAACCAGATGGCAAAGTCAAGGTCATCCCCAACCCCGAAGGACATAACACCACCCCATCCGTGGTCGCTTTTAAAGCAAGCGGCGAAGAAATTATTGGCGATGCCGCCAAACGGCAAGCCGTCATTAATCCGGACACCGTTTTATCGGTCAAACGATTGATGGGCACCGATAAAAAAATCCACATCTCAATTTTGAACAAGGACTTTTCACCCCAAGAAATCTCGGCAAAAATTTTAGCATACATGAAAAAATACGCGGAGTCCTCGATTGGGCAACCAATTAAAAAAGCGGTTATCACCGTTCCCGCCTACTTTAATGATGCGCAACGTCAAGCGACTAAAGACGCCGGTCAAATCGCCGGATTAGAAGTCATGCGGATTATTAACGAGCCGACCGCGAGCTCATTAGCTTATGGGCTTGAATCCAAGAAGGCGGGCAAAATCCTCGTCTATGACCTGGGCGGCGGCACGTTCGACGTCAGCGTCCTTGAAATTGGCGATGGCACGTTTGAAGTTATTTCCACCTCCGGTGATAATCACCTCGGCGGTGATGACTGGGACGATGTGTTGGCCAAATGGATTCAAGAACAAATTAGAGCCCAACACGGCGTTACTTTGACTGACAAGATGGCGCTTCAACGCTTCAAAGAAGCCGCTGAAAAAGCCAAAATTGAATTATCAGGACAAGTAGAAACCGTCATTTCGTTACCATTTATCGGACAGACTGCCGCCGGCCCGATCAACTTTGAAACGAAGATTTCGCGCGCTAAATTCCAAGATATGACCAAACATCTATTAAAACGGACGGAAGAACCCATCCGCAAGGCCTTGAAAGATGCCAATTTAACCGCTAATGATATCGATGAAGTATTGTTAATCGGCGGCTCAATCCGGATGCCGGCCGTCCAAGAACTCGTCATTGGCATTATGGGCAAAAAGCCGAACTTATCGATTAACCCCGATGAAGCCGTTTCCATCGGCGCCGCCATTCAAGGCGCCGTCCTGTCAGGCGATGTCAAAGATGTCGTTTTACTTGATGTTACCCCGTTAACATTGGGCATCGAAACGCTTGGGGAAATGATGACCCCGTTAATTACGCGCAATACCACGATTCCAACGACCAAGAGCCAAATTTTCTCAACGGCGGCTGATAATCAACCGGCCGTCGACATTATGGTCTACCAAGGCGAACGTCCGATGGCGCGCGACAACAAATTGCTAGGACATTTCAAATTAGATGGGATTAAACCCGCTCGTCGCGGCGAACCGCGCATTGAAGTTACCTTCTCAATCGACGTCAATGGTATTGTTAAAGTCAGCGCTAAAGATCTCGATACGCAAAAAGAACAACAAATTACGATTACCGGATCCACCGGTTTAAGCAAAGCCGAAATTGACCGCATGGTGCGGGAAGCTGAAGAAAACCGTGAAGCTGATGAACGTCGAAAAGAAGAAGTTGAGCTAAAGAATAAGGCTGAGCAATATTTAAATAGCATTGACCAAGCATTGACTGAAAAAGGCGCGAGTCTCGATCCGAAGCAAAAAGAAGAAACTGAAAAACTCCGCGACGAATTGAAAACCGCCCTTGAGAATAACGACATCGAAACGCTGCGTAATAAAATCGGCGATCTCGAAAAAGCCGCTGAATACATGGCTAACGCCCAGGCGAGTACCGCTAACGGAGCCCCACACGAAGAAGCAAGTCAAGAAACTAAAAAGGATGACGATGTCATCGATGCTGATTTTACCGAAAAGAAATAACTGAGAAACTAAATGGCCACGAAACGCGATTATTACGAAATATTAGGCATCTCCAAAGGCGCCTCCAAAGATGAAATCAAAGCCGCCTACCGCAAACTCGCTAAAAAATACCATCCTGACGTTAATAAAGCCAGTGATGCCGAAGCGAAGTTTAAGGAAGTGCAAGAAGCTTATGATGTGCTTTTCGATGATCAAAAACGAGCGACTTACGATCAATTTGGACACGCCGCCTTCGACCAGAACGCGGGACAAAATCCGTTCCAAGGATTTGGTGGGGGCGCGTTCCAAGATGTCGATTTAGGCGATTTATTTGGATCGTTTTTTGGTGGTAGTCGCCGCGCTCGGGCGGCAAGTGGCCCGCGGCGAGGTGCTGATAGCTTCATGCGTATCAAAATCGGGTTTATGGACGCGATTAAAGGCAAGCGCGTGACGATTCCCATCACTTATGATGAGCAATGCACCCGGTGTGGGGGCAGTGGCGCATATTCTAGCAGTGACGTCCATACATGCGCGACATGTCATGGTGCGGGAACTGTTAAATCGCGGCAACAAACGATACTAGGTACGATGGAAACGCAAAATACTTGTCCCACCTGTGGTGGCAAGGGCAAAACGATTACTAAAGCTTGCCCCACTTGTGGCGGGAAAGGTTATAACCATGTGCGGACCGATCTTGAAGTCAATATTCCCGCCGGCATCAACAGCGGCCAACAAATTCGCGTTTCGGGCAAAGGTGAACGGGGCCAAGAAGGTGGGCCAAATGGCGATCTTTTCATTGAAGTGGCCATCCAAAGTCATGAGTTCTTTAAACGCGATGGCAATGATATTCATTTAGAAGTACCAATATCTTTCGTTGATGCCGCATTAGGCATCGACATTGATGTTCCCACCGTATATGGCGATGTCTCACTCAAAATTCCTCCAGGAACACAGCCGGATAAAGTTCTCAAACTCAAAGGGAAAGGCGTCAATGATCTGCGTGGAGGAAATCAAGGCGACCAATATGTCCATTTAAAAGTGGCAACACCATCCAATTTGAGCAAACGGCAAAAAGAATTACTCGAAGAATTCAAACAGGAAAGCGGCAAAACCGAATCGATGTTTGACCGTTTTAAGAAATTCTTCAAAACTTAAGCAACATCAGTGCTCCAGGAGCACTTTTTAATTTACTTGCTGTTGTAAATAATCAATAATAAGAAAGAAGTAGGTGATTTCATGTTTACATGCAAAAAGTGCGGGACGCCGCTTGAACAACAATTGAAAGAATGTCCTGTTTGCCATGAACCCAACCCAGCTGGCGAACCTTTAAACATGGCGGGCCAAGACTACACGGATACTTATAATCCCATCGCCCCTGAATTCGAGTTAATCAGGCAAAAAAGTCGAAAACTGGCCGCCCTATTGGCGTTTTTCGTCGGCTTTAGCGGTGCCCCTTTTTTTTATTTGAATTATAAACGCGTCGGCTTATGGTGGTTATTTACGGCCATTATTTTCATTGCGATGGCAATTTTATTAGGATCATTCTATCTGTACATTTTGATTGGTATGGTGTTACTTGCCCAAATTGGACTTGGCATCTATATCGTTTTGAAGAGCGACTTCAAAGACGGCAATCACGAACTTTTGAAGTGATATGACGCGATATTTTGCCACCATTAATGCTGGTCGGGTCGTTTTAACTACGAATGATAAACATCATTTATTACATGTCATGCGCTCCCGGATTGGCGATAAACTTGAAATAGTTTTCAACGCCAAACTTTTTGTTGCGGAGATCCAACAACTAAAACCACTAATAATTGAGGTCATTGACGAAATAAATGAGACTGAAGACCCCTTAAATTTAACGCTTATTTATGCGCTTCCCAAGGGCGAAAAACTCGATCTCGTCATTCAAAAAGCCACCGAACTTGGCGTCGAGCGAATCATTCTTTTCATGAGTAAGCGCAGCGTTGCTCGCTGGTCAGATGAGGATGTCGCAAGAAAACTTGCACGCCTGCAAACGATTGCGAAAGAAGCAAGTGCCCAAGCTAAAAGATTATCGATACCATCACTTAAATTCATTTCTTCATTTGAAGAGGTGTTAAAGTTACAATTTGACCAAAAACTTATCGCTAGTGAATTCGAAGTAAAGAAACCTCCATTTGCTGTAAAAATATCAATCCATGACGATGTTAGTATTATTATTGGACCCGAAGGTGGCTTTGCACTTGACGAAGTCAAAGACGCGATTGCGCATGGATATCGTCCGATTTCATTAGGAAACACCATTTTGCGAAGCGAAACAGCAGCGATTTCTGCCATCGCCATCTTAGGATACATTAAAAATCATGCGCTTATTTGAATTATTAAAAACAAACCAAAAAGAGAAACGACTAAGCGATAGTGAAGAGTATCAATTTTTCATTGCGCAGCGCCACCTTTTGATCGACTATAATGTATTTCTTGATTTATACAATTTGGAAGATAGTTTTTCGCTTGTTAAGGCTAATATTATTATTAGAAGCATTCTTAATAAAAAAGCAATTGAAGAACGGCTCGATAAGTATGGGCGTGACGCTATTGTTACGCATGGTCGCATCCATCATCACGACGTTCGCATTAAGATGCTTAATGAAAAAATTGATTTGCCCAGCTTCAAAGAAAACGAGATTGATATCTTTGTACCAATTTTCAACCGCGCGATGAATTATTTCTATGCCAAAGAACCCGATAAATTATTTGATTATCCATATGATAAGTTAATCAAGGATTTTTCAAGTTCGATCACCAATCCGTTTGAAACATATAACTTTTCATTGTTCGATTCCAATTTTACAACTTTGATTAAATTGGGACGTGACCGAACCTCAATGGCGTTCTATCATCTTGATTATCGAGAGTTGTTATTTATTAATCAGCAAGGCGGACTGGATGTGAAGATATGTCTATTTGATCGGTTTATGGACCAACCAGACCATGAAAGAATCATTGATCGTTTAATACCAGTGGTCAATGCTTACTTTGATAACAATCGTGATGAATTAGTCACTCAATTATTGAAACAGGAATTAATTAGTAAATATATAGTAGAAAAATGGCAAAAGAGCCATGCTCATGATGAACGGCGCAAATATCGATTATGAAATCTTTTGCGGTTTTTACGCTTGGATGCAAGGTCAATAGCTATGAATCAGAGGCTGTTAAACTTTTAATGTTGGGCCGTGGTTATTCTTATGATGAAATTAACCCCGATATCGTGATCGTAAATACTTGTAGTGTTACCAGCGTTTCCGCGAAGAAGTCGCGCCAAATAATTCGACGATTTGTCAGCAACAACCCGCAAGTTACGATTGCCCTAATGGGATGTTACTCCCAGCTGGATGGCGATTTATTGAAGCACCTCCCTAATGTTCAAATAGTTGTTGGAACATTAAATCGTCACCTAATTCCCGATTTGTTAACAACATTTTTGGAAACGGGCATCCCTCAATACGAAGTCGGGGCTAGTCCAAAAAGTTGGACATATGAAGAACTAGAAGTGACTACTTATACCGACCGCACCCGCGCCTTTGTCAAAATCCAGGATGGTTGCGATAATTATTGTTCCTATTGCATCATTCCTTTTGCGCGTGGTCGCTTACGGTCGCGCCGTAAAGAAGATATTTTTAGTGAAGTTAAAACGCTATTAGATCATGGCTATCATGAAATTGTGTTAACAGGGATTCATACAGCGGGATACGGCGCCGATCTTGATCATTACAAATTCGATAATCTCATCGCTGATTTATTAAATACATTCCCGCATCTCTATCGGCTCAGGATTTCCAGCATTGAAGCCAGCGAAATCACCGATCGCTTTTTGGAAATGCTGGCCACTGACTCGCGCTTGGCGCGTCATCTGCATATTCCGCTTCAAAGCGGCAGCTCCCATATTTTAAAACGGATGAACCGCCATTATTCCAGCGATGAGTTTGCGCGCATCATTCAAAAGATATATGAAAAAGTGCCAGATATTGCCATCACTACCGACATTATCGTGGGGTTCCCTGGGGAAACCGAAGTCGAATTCATGGAAACGTATCATCTAGCGCTAAATTTAGCATTTGCCAAAATCCATGTGTTTCCTTATTCACCGCGCCCTGGCACTGCAAGTTACCAATTTGAAGATGAAGTATCTTCGGACATCAAAAAGGATCGCGTCCATCGCCTTTTGACGTTATCAAATGAACTAGAAGAAAAGTATGCGTGGCGGTTTGAGGGAGCCATGCTTGAAATAATCATCGAACAATATAACGAGCATCTTCATGTGTTTGAAGGTCATTCTTCAAATTATTTAAAAGGTCATATTGACACAGACAAGCTGACTAGAGGCCAAATTGTCGCGATTAAATATCGCGCTGATGGTAGCTCCAGCAAGGTCGAAAAATATATTAGATGATGTAAAAAAAAGATTGACAAAATGCGATAACATCGTTATTATTTCAAAGGTTAATAAAGGAGAATATTATGGCAGTACCATTCAGGAGAACGTCAAAGACTAAGAAAAGAATGCGCCGCACGCATTTTAAGTTGGAAGCCGTCAATTTAGTTACTTGCGCCCATTGTGGCGCGATGATTAAATCGCACATCGTATGCCCAACATGTGGTTATTACGATGGAAAACCAATCATCGTCAAAGAAGCGAACAAAGAGGCCGTCAAGAAAGACGAAACCCGGAAGAAAACCAAGGCCCCTAAAACAGCGAAACCCAAAGAAGAAACCAAAGTTGTAAAACCAACCAAGGCGAATAAAGACAAAGCCAAATTGGCAATTGAACAAGGCAAAAAAGGCGAAAAATAAGTTTGAAAGGATCACATTATGACCTTTAATAAGTTAATTGACCATACGCTTTTAAAACCCGATGCCAGCGATGCTGATATCGATAAATTATGCGCGGAAGCGCAGCAATACGATTTTGCGAGCGTTTGTGTCAATCCCCATTTTGTCAGCCGCTGCGCCACTAATTTAAAAGGCAGTAATGTCAAAGTTTGTACGGTGATTGGCTTTCCGCTTGGCCAAACGCTTACGAGTGTCAAGGTTTATGAAACGAAAGCAGCCATAAAAGCGGGAGCTGAAGAAATCGATATGGTCATCAATATCTCGATGTTAAAGCAACACCTTGATATCGAATTTCAAGGCGAAATCGCCCAAGTTAAACAAGCTTGCGCGGGCCATTTATTAAAGGTTATCATTGAAACTTGTCTACTAAGCGATGAAGAAAAAGTCCGCGCTTGCCGTCTGGCTGTGAGGGCTGGCGCCGATTATGTCAAAACTTCAACGGGATTCGCCACCGGAGGAGCCACCATTGCCGACGTGGCACTAATGCGACAAACTGTGGGCCCCACAATTGGGGTCAAAGCCAGTGGCGGGATCCGTTCTCTCGAGGATGTGAAAGCGATGGTGGAAGCTGGCGCGACCCGCATTGGAACAAGTTCTGGCGTTAAGATTATGAATGGTCGGCAAGCCGAAGGCGGAAAATACTAAATTTATTGCTATTTATCATCACTTTGCCTATAATTCAATTGCTAACTTACACTAAGAAGGAGGTGAACCTCATGGCCAAAACCCAAGTCCGCGAAAATGAATCGCTCGATGAAGCCCTACGTCGTTTCAAACGACAAGTTAACAAATCTGGCATTCTCAAGGAAGCTCGGAAACGTGAGTTTTATCTCAAACCGGGCGTCAAGCGCAAGATGAAGATCAAAGAAGCGCGCCGCGCCAAGAATTATTAAAGAATAAGACCCTCAGGGTCTTTTTTTTATTTTGCGCACTATTAGATAGTGCATGAACCATTTTTTATTACAGACGAAGGGCTCGAAGTGTGGCGATATCGCCATGCGGCACTTATTGATGTTACTGCGCCATGACAAGCGTTATTTGCATGTGAAAGAATCGGTTGCTCCCCATGCTTCTTTAAACGCTTTGGTGCGGTACGGCAACCAATATGGCGTGTCGCTTGATGGCTATCGGATCAGTGATATTAAGCGCTATAAAACGCTGCGTTTTCCCTATGTCGCCATTCAAGAAGTGCAAGGACTCCCGCATTACATCGTCATAAAATCATATTCCTGTGGCCACTTCATCATTTATGATGGGATTACCTCGCCTCATAAAGTTAAAGAGGAACCACTAATTTCTCAATTGAAGGGACCCGTTTTAGTGGTTTCCAACCTCAATAAAAAGCGGTTAAGACGCGAAGATTACGTTGCTATTAACTCGTCTAGGAAGATTTGGAATACGACAAGTTATGTATTGAGCATCCTTTTTCTGCTATTAGGACTCTATTTTATCGATACCCAATCTGCATTCGAATTACCGTTATTATTTTTAAGTATGGCCGCCTTTTTATTCATTTTGGAACAATCACTTATTTTTAGAGCAATGAAAGATTTCGATTCAAAATATGAACATCACGTTAGTTTGATGGAATCAATTGAGGAACTGCACCAATTCTTTTTGCTGAAGCGTTGGCATTTTAATGTGCCCATACAAACTGTCAATTATTTATTGATTTCCTCCGTGTTATCGTTTTTCCTAATCATTAACGATTGGCGGCAAGCATTTTTTATTTCATTGATATTGTTCTTGGCGGTAGGCTATCAATTTTTGGTTTACCCCCATATAAATCGTGGAGTCACCAATTTAGGAAAATTAGAGGAACAGCTATTTAGAAACAAGGCCAATGTTCTCGAGAATATGCGCGAAATCAACCGATTAAGCTATCGATATGGTCAAATATTCTTGCTTGTTAAACTAGTGATGGCCTTTGTTGTGGTCGTCAGCACGCTCCTTTTAATGGCCCTTAATGGCAGGGTATATTTAAACTATTTTCTCTTTGAGGCAGGCAGTCTTTATCTCATCTTTGAAAACTTATTAGGACTATTGGGGACCACCACCCGTCAACATGAATACGACCAATTGCTATATTCGCTTTTCATTTCGTGAAACATCGTCCCAATATGATAAAATGATGGAGCGATTTAACTATGGAATTCGAATTTATCAATCACATCGACCCATCATTTGATGAGTATGAAAAATTATTCACCGCGTTACTGGGGAAAACGCTTTTATATTTAAAGATTAGCGACAACGTTATTTTGGAAACAAGCCTGGTTACTAATGACATGATTCAAGCGATGAACAAGCAATTTCGCGGAATCGATCAGGCGACAGATGTCTTAAGTTTTGCCTTTCTTGATAAAGTGGAAGGCGAACCATCAATTAAAAACGCCCCCTTCATCAATTTAGGAGCGCTGGTCATTTCCACCGAAAAAGCGATTTCGCAAGCCCAAGAGTATGGGCATTCTTTAAAACGAGAAATGTCATTTCTATTTGTCCATGGTTTACTCCATTTATGCGGCTATGATCACCAGACAAACGAACAAGAACAACAAATGATCGCCTTACAGACGGCGATTTTAGGAAAGAGGGACATATGATGAAAAAAGGCGATTTAATTATCGAAGCGGGCGTTGCTCGCGATCGGGCCTACGCGCCATATTCAAAATTTAAAGTTGGAGCGGCCGTATTTACTAAAGACGGCAAGGTATTTCATGGCGCCAATGTTGAAAATGCTAGTTATGGGCTTAGCATGTGTGCAGAACGCAATGCCATCTATCATGCGATGATGAATGGCTATAAAAAGGATGATTTTATTGGTCTAGCCGTGATTGGCGATACCAAAAAGCCAATTGCTCCATGTGGGGCATGTCGGCAAGTCATTAGCGAATTATTTCCCCGGGATGGCATTATTCTTTTGGCGAATCTAAAGGGCGAAATCGTCGAACGCACGGTCGATAGCCTTCTCCCCGAAGCCTTTACCCCAGCGGATTTATAAAAAAGATGAAAAGCGGATTTGTTTCAATTATCGGACGGCCCAATGTTGGTAAATCAACATTGATTAATGCGTTGATTGGGCGAAAAGTGTCCATTATTACTCCTAAACCTCAAACGACGCGCATGGCCATTCAAGGCATTTTGCATCAGGAGGACCTGCAAATCGTCTTCGTCGACACTCCGGGCATCCATAAGCCGCGCCAACGGCTTGGCGAATCGATGAATCGCATGGCCTATGCTTCCTTAAAAGACATCGATGCCATTTTACTAGTTGTCGATAGTGGCCTTCCCTTTGGCCCAGGGGATACGTTTTTGCTTGAAAAAATCAAGGACTATCAAAATATAATTGTCGTGTTTAACAAGATCGATACCACAACTTATCCATTAGTGACGAAACTTAAAGAAATTTATGGCAAGTGGCTGCCCAACGCCAAACAAATCGAGATATCGGCGATTCGCCTCCATAATTTGTGGGAAATCGTCGAAACGCTTAAAAACATGCTTCCGGAAGGCCCGGCTTATTTTCCAAGCGAGGTTTACACCAACTTTCCTGAAGCTTTCGCGATGAGCGAGATTATTCGCGAAAAAGTGATGCTGCTAACTAAAGAAGAAATACCCCATGTGGTCGCCGTGACGATTGAAAAAATCGAAGATAAAGGGCATACCAGAAATATCAACGCCACGATTATCGTTGAAAAAGATTCGCAAAAAGGGATGATCATTGGCGCCGGTGGCCAAATGATCAAACGGATTGGCACAATGGCGCGCCATGATTTGGAAACTGAATATGGCAAGCATATTAATCTAGAACTCTTCGTTCGCGTCGAAGATCAGTGGCGTGATTCCCTCCTTCGTCTTAAGGAGTTTGGCTTTAATTAATGGAAGTTTCAGGCATCATCATTGATGTTATTATCCTAAAAGAACATGATGCCATGGTTCGCTTACTTACAAGTGATGGCCTAATCTCTTTTTTTGCGCGCCGGGTTATGGATCAAAAAAGTGTGAATTATAGCGCCTTACAACCGTTTTCTTATGGAAAATACTCGATTAATGAAGGACCTCAAAAAGGATTGAGTTTAAACCATGCGCAACTTATTAGTTATCTTGGCTTTGACTATACCACTCTTGATCAACATGCCCTTCTTGGTTTAATTAAGGAAACGCTTGTCCATATTTCCATCGATCAAGAAGAAGCCGATATTTATGCGCTTGTGATGGATGTCGTTAATGCCGGTAAAAATTCATCGAAGGGGCGTATCGTCACCGCCGTTTATTTACAGCGACTCTTAAGTTTGCTCGGCTGGGGTTTGCACCTCGAGGGATGCGTCGTTTGCGGTAGCAAAAAGGACATCGTTGGCCTCGATTTAAGTGCGGGTGGCTTCATTTGCCGGCGCCATATTAACGAAAGCACGACCACCTTACTTCCAGCCGTGGAACTCCACGCGATTCGTCAAATCTCGCTCATATCTTTTGCAGAACTCGAACATGTTTCAATCGATAACAAAGTCATGGTTGCTATTATTAAATTATTGGGGAGCCATTATGAAAATATGACGGACCAACAGCTAAAAAGTGTCCAATTATTCATAAATTAATACACTTATAGTTGGTTGACAAAACATCACTAAATCGAGATAATTGCTCTCGTGCACAGCCCGTGTCATGGGAGTTTTTTATGAAAAATGTCAAATTTGAAACAATTGTCACGCACTTGCAAACCTATGGGTTTGTTTTTCAAGGTTCGGAACTTTATGGTGGTCTGGCCAATAGCTGGGATTATGGTCCTCTTGGTGTCGAGTTCATCAACAATTTAAAGCGAGTATGGTGGAAGAAGTTCGTTCAAGAATGCCCGATGAATGTCGGGATTGATTCCGCGATATTGATGAATCCCAAGGTTTGGGAAGCCACAGGTCACATAGCGACCTTTCATGATCCTTTAATCGACTGCAAGTCATGCAAAAGTCGCTATCGGGCCGATCAATTGATAGAAGGCGCCTTCCCCAACGTTGATGCCGGAAAAATGAATCAAACCGAACTCATGGCCTTTATAAATGAGCGCAACGTTCAGTGTCCCGTCTGTGGGAATCATAATTTCACCGATATCCGGCAATTTAACATGATGTTCAAAACACATATTGGGGTGACGGAAGACAGCCAATCGCAAGTTTATCTTCGCCCCGAAACAGCTCAGGGCGTCATTATCAATTTTAAAAACATCATGCGGACCACAAGAGGCAAATTGCCTCTAGGCGTCGCCAGCATTGGTAAGGCCTTTCGGAATGAGATTACGCCTGGTAACTTTACATTTAGAACCCGGGAATTTACGCAGTTAGAATTAGAATTTTTCTGTGCTCCCGGCACAAATTTAAAATGGTTCGCCTATTGGAAAGAGTATGCGCTGCATTTCCTCAAAAGTTTAGGAATCACTGAGGGGAATTTACGGTTCCGCGACCACGATCCCAAGGAATTGGCGTTTTATTCCAAGGCGACAAGCGATATTGAATATGAATTCCCGTTTGGTTGGGGCGAAATATGGGGTATTGCCGATCGCGGTGATTACGATTTGACGAAGCACCAACAATATTCGGGCAAACCACTTGATTACCTTGACCCCGAAACGAACGAAAAGTTCATTCCTTGTATCGTCGAGCCTTCACTTGGACTCGATCGTCTGGCTTTAATGGTGCTGACCGATGCCTATGAGGAAGAAGAATTGGAAAAAGATACGCGTGTCGTGATGCACCTGCATCCTTCCATCGCCCCATATCAAGTGGCCATCTTACCATTAAGCAAGCAACTGAGCGAAAAGGCAAAGGAAATATTGGCAATCATCAATCCACATTTTAACGCCGTATATGATGAAACTGGCAGTATTGGCAAACGTTATCGGCGCCAAGACGCCATCGGCACACCTTTTTGCATTACGATTGATTTTGACACGGCACTTGACCAATCGGTGACGATTCGCGAACGCGATTCGATGAAACAGATTCGGATGCCGATTGAAGAACTTATTAAGTATTTGCATGTTAAAGTATTTTATTAGTCTTTATTTAGTTTTAAAAAAGTAAAGGAACCACGGCGTGGCATTTGACAAAACGATTATTGATGACTTATTAAAACGGACGGATGTGGTTAATGTTATTTCCAATTACATCACCGTCAATAAAAAAGGGCGTAACTTTGTGGCTCTTTGCCCTTTTCATGATGATAAGAATCCCTCACTTCAAATAAGTCGCGATAAGCAAATATTTAAATGCTTTGTTTGTGGCGAAGGCGGCAACGCCGTCCAGTTTGTGCAAAAGTATGAAAAGATGGGGTTTTATGATGCGGCGCGTAAAGTGGCGGACCTCGTTGGATATACCGATGAACGCTTAAGCATGACCGCGAGCGTTTCCGTCACTAATCCCGAACTTCAACCATATTTCGATTGCATGAAAGACGCGCTTGAATACTATAAATTTGGTTTAACAACTGATCAAGGCCAAGTCGCCCTTGATTATTTGCATGACCGCCAGCTTGATGAAGCGATGATTTCCCGTTTTGAAATTGGTTATAGCTTACCCGATGGGCGTGGTTTGATTCAATTTTTATTAAATAAGGGTCATTCACGCTCCATGATGGAGCAGCTTGGTCTTATATCGATTAATCAAGGGGCCGAAGATCGCCTTGCGGGACGATTGATCTTCCCTATTTTTGATCGATACGGGCGCATCGTCGCTTTTTCGGGCAGAACGATGGGCGCTGCTGAAGGCCCTAAGTACATTAACTCACCCGAATCGAAGATATTCATCAAAAGCAACATCCTTTATAACTTCCATTTCGCACGTGATCAAGCGCGCCATCTCCAATATTTATACGTCGTCGAGGGTTTCATGGATGTTATCGCTTTGGCCAGGGTGGGAATCGATGCCGCAGTGGCTTTAATGGGAACAGCTTTCACTAAGAATCATTTAGCGATGTTGCGGATGCCGGATGTCGAGCTACGCATTTGCCTGGATGGCGATGATGCGGGGCAGTTAGCGATGATGAAGATGATTAATAGCCTCGATGGGGCCAAATTAAAATATCGCTTTGTCATGAATGCTGGCGATACGCGCGATAGTGACGAGATTTTAAATTCTGATGGACCTGAAGCCTTAAAGAAATATTTAAATAACCTTGCGAATCGGCTTGAATTTGCGATGGAATATTACATGCGTTCGTTACCACTTAAAACTACAGAGCAACGCGCGCATTTAATCAAGTTAATGGTTCCCCTGCTCGCGGCTTCCCAAACAATGCTTGAGTTAGAAGATTACGCGAAGAAACTCGGTAAACTAACGTCATTCAACCCCAACACTTTACTAGCGATGGTCAGTGAATACCGCGTTAATCATCAACTTAATGACGTTGAGACTTTATATAAACGATTTCAACCGGAGGCCCGCTACTTATCTAGGTTTAAACTAGCCGAACGGCAATTGCTCTATTTCATGCTTACCGACGCGCGGGCAATTGAATTTTATAAAACCAAAATCGAATATTTCTTTGATGATATTTACCGCCAAATCGCCAATTTCATTGTCGAACGCTCGGCGGATGAAGAACTACCTTCCATCAATAGCCTCTTGACGGCGATTGGATCGCTTGAAAGCGAAAAAAAAGAAGCGATTGTCAAAGAAGTTACCGCGGTTGCTTTCGAAAAGAACTATCCCCAATGCTCGGAAGCGCTTCTTGAAGAAATTAATCGCACAATTACTACTGAGCGCGAAGCCTTCCACCTCAATCAGCAATACCAAAAGGCGATTGAAGGCAAAGACGAAGCTGAAAAGGCGCGTATTGGCGCCGAATTCAATAAAATTAGAAAGAAACGTCATCTTAAATAGACGTAGAGGAGTATATATGGCTAAGAAAAAAACAACTGTCGTGGGCGAAGACGCCTTAATCGAAAAGATTAGCGAACCAATCATCATCGAAGATGAAGTCGAAGAAATCGAATCGTTGGACATGATTAAAAAAAGATTTCAAAAGAAATCGGAAGTTGAAGGGTTCATTTCTCAAGATGAACTATTCGATTCGATCGAACATCTTGATTTAAGCGATGAGGATACCGAAAAACTCGTCTTATTTTTCAAAAACAAGGGTATTAACGTCATCGTCGAAGAAGCCGAAGACATCGATAATCTGGTCGTTGATGAAACCAAGATCAAAGAAGCGGAAACCGCTGATTTTGTCGAAGGCGATTTATTTGAAACGGATTATGAAGATGAAATATCTGAAGATGAAGATATCGATATCAATCGGTTTGATGCTTTTTCCGCGGGCGACATCAAGATTAATGATTCTGTCAAAATATATCTAAAAGATATTGGCAAAGTCGATTTATTAAAACCTAGCGAAGAAATCGAAATTGCCAAAGCGATTATCGCTGGCGATGAAAAGGCCAAGGAACGATTAATTAATTCTAATTTGCGGCTTGTGGTTAACATTGCCAAACGTTATGTCGGTCGGGGCATGCTCTTTTTGGATTTGATTCAAGAAGGCAGTTTAGGTCTTATAAAAGCGGTCGAAAAGTTCGATTACACCAAGGGATTTAAGTTTTCAACTTACGCCACGTGGTGGATTCGTCAAGCGATTACACGGGCCATCGCCGATCAAGCCAGAACCATCCGTATTCCAGTTCATATGGTCGAAACAATCAACAAAATGACGAGAGTGCAACGGCAACTTGTCCAAGAACTAGGTCGCGAACCGACTGCCGAAGAAATTTCGCTGAAGCTTAATGGCGAAATGAGTCCGGAGCGCATTCGGGAAATCCAACGCATCGCTTTAGAACCGGTTAGTTTGGAAACACCTATCGGCGAAGAAGATGATTCGCACCTTGGCGATTTCATTGAAGATAAAGAGGGCACAAGCCCGATGGAACACACCACGCAGGTGCTGTTAAAAGAAGAACTATATAAAATTATGCAAGATCTTACCGACCGTGAAGAACGCGTGTTAAGGCTACGTTATGGCCTCGATGACAATCGGCCTCGTACCCTAGAAGAAGTCGGCCATGAATTTGGGGTTACGCGGGAACGCATCCGGCAAATCGAAGCCAAAGCAATCCGTAAATTACGGCATCCGACGCGCGCCAAACGCTTAGGCGATTATCGCGATATTTAATATGACGATTAGTCAGCGTCTAAGGGCCATCGCCAATCTCGTGCCGTCACGAGCCACACCCGTTGACATCGGCAGTGACCATGGCCATGTGCTCGATTTGCTTTTATCAAGTGGCAAGATTATTAAAGGATATGCCACCGACAATAAAACAGGTCCCTTTCATCGTTTAGAAAAGCGCTTTGAACATGAGCCACGCATCAAAGTTTATAAGGCCGATGGCCTTACCAATTTACCCGATGACGTCGACACCTTGATTATTACGGGTATGGGTGGTCTCCTCATCAACCAAATTATCGAACAGGGAACCCACTTTCTAGATAATATTTCCTCCATTATCGTGGGACCGCACCAACAAGTTTATGAAGTGCGCCGCGATCTTTCGCAACTTGGTTTTATGATTGTGGCTGAAACAATTGTTGCTGAGGACCATCAATTTTATGATTTGATACGTTTTGAGCCCGGCATAGCCGAATACAGTGAACAAGAACTAAGCTGGGGACCAATTAATCTAAAAACGAGATCTCCCATATTACTTCTAAAAATGAGACAACGAATTGAAGAAATTGACCGTATTCTCAAAAAGCCAATTCCCGCAAAGCGAATTGCTGCGTTAAAAAAAGAAATGGCGTGGTTACAGCATTATGATCAAAACAAATAGTCTTTTAGCGAAATTGGCAAAGCGGTTTCCAAAAAAATACGCGATGGAATATCATGACCATGTAGGTTTAATGGTGGGTAAATTACCACAACAAGTCCAAAAGATCTATCTGGCGCTTGATTTCGAGTCCATGCTGCTCGATGAAGTTCAAGCCTTTAAACCCGATTTAATTATCACACACCATCCCTTTCTTTTCGGAACGCGAAGTTATATTCGCAAAAATGATCCCCTTAAGGAAGCGTTAGCGCGAGATTTGGAACGCCTTGGCCTTGTCGTCTATAGTTTTCACACGAATTTTGATCGTGGCGATGGAGGGATGAATGATGCCCTCGCCGAAGCGTTAGAGTTAACGGAGATCCGCCCATTGCATAGTGACCCCATGGCTCGGGGAGGGCGTTTGCCGCATCCAATGGCGCCTGAAGAGGTGGCGCGGTACGCTAAAAAGCAATTAAAAACAAGCTTTGGGCTCCTCCTTCCCTATGGAAGGCCACTTGTGGAGACAATCGCCATTATTGGTGGTGGGGGCGCTAAATACTTTACAAACGCCCTTGAAGATAATTATGACATGTTTATTTCAGGCGATGCTCCCCATCATGTGCGGCGCCGCATCATCAATGCTCGCTATAACTATTTGGATCTGCCACACGAAATTGAATCGCTTTTTCTTGAACAAATGGAAAAAATCCTCCTTTCAATTGACGGAAGCCTAGAAATAAAAAAAGCGCCCCATCAGGTGGAAGCGCAAGTCATTTAGATTTTTCGCAAATAGGCGATGATTTCTTCGGTTAATTCCGGCGGTGTCGAGGCGCCAGCGCCAACGGCGATAAGTTTTTTACCGACTAAATCCGAGTGATGAATGTCATCGATGTTATCGATGCGATACACATTAGCGTTCTTATGGGTCTTTTTAGCCACTTCAACGAGCTTTTCGGTGTTGCTCGAGTATGAACTACCGACGATGTAAATTAAGCCGGCATGGGCGGGAATATCGATGACCGCTTGTTGCCGTAATCTCGTCGCTGAGCATATTTCTTCATTAATAACGATATTATCAAAGATGCGCTCAAGTTCTTGATGAATCGCTTTAAGTTCAAGGAAAGACAATGTTGTTTGATTGAGGACAAATGTTGGTTTTAATAAATCGGCTTTATGATAATCAAATCGTTCTTTGATATCCAATAGGATGATGCGTGAATCGATACTGACCGATGCCGTTGTCTCTGGGTGGCCTTTTTTCCCAATGAATATTACTTGTTGCCCTTCTTTTAAGGCTTGACGAATCAAATCGTGGTTTTTGGTGACACGCGAACAAGTCGCATCGTAATAGACGATGTTGCGAGCGTTACATATGTCTTCAAGGTCTTTGCCATGTCCATGCGCCGAAAAAATGATAATTGTGGAAGGGTTAATTTCTTGTAATAATTCCTTATGGCTTTTATTAGTGTCATAAAGAGTAAAAATGCCCTTTTTCTGTAATCTTTGAATGACTTCTTCGTTATGGACTAACATTCCTAAAATAGCCACGGGGCTATGGGGATGGTCGCTTTTTACTTGTTCAGCGATCTTAATCGCATTGACGACGCCCATGCAATAACCATGGGGATTGGTGACGTATACATTCATATCGACAATTATTCTAGCATAAGTAAAACAACTCTGCATTGTGTATAATAAGGACTAGGTAATTTATGGGATCTTTTAAAAGTTTTGCCTTATCTAGTCCAATGGTTGAAGTTCTCACAAAGCTTCATTATATTTCGCCGACTCCCATTCAAGAAGAAGTTATTCCAAAAGTATTAAAAGGCGAAAATATGATCGTTAAAGCGGAAACGGGTAGTGGCAAAACTCATGCTTTCTTAATTCCTTTAATCGATAAACTAGCGGAAGACCAAGGTTTGCAAGTCATCGTTTTAGCGCCAACGCGTGAACTGGCGCGTCAAACCTATAACTTCGCGCGCGCGATTATTGCAGCTTTCCCTAAATTAAAAGTAACATTAGCCACAGGTGGCCGTGAGATTGAAATATTGACCGCCAGCAATGTCCCGCATCTATTGATTACCACGCCCGGGCGCCTCATGAAGTTATCAGAAGATAGTCAGATTAATATTCATCGGGTCCAAACAATCGTGCTTGATGAAGCTGACATGCTCGTCGATGCTGGTTTTTTACCGATTACCGACCAATATATTACTAAAATAGAAAAACCGCACATTTTGGCGTTTTCCGCTACCTTTCCGAAAGCTTTAGAACCACTGATTAAAAAGTTCATTAATCCCGATTTTATCATCGACCAAGACCCGGGATTAATCGCCCCGCTCCGAGTCAAACATCACCTTGTAGACATTGGATTTAAACCAATCCCTGAAATGGTGGCCTCGTTTATCGATCTTCGGCGCCCTTACCTAATGCTGGTGTTTGCCAGCAGGGTGGCTACTGTTAAAGAAATATATGATCACTTAATGCATCAAGGTTACAATGTGGGCACCTTACATGGAGAATTGCCGATGCGCATGCGCGCTTCCATGATCCGTCGCATCCGCGAAAACAAGTTTGCCGTCATCGTTTGTTCGGATATGGCCGCGCGTGGATTAGATCTACCTGACGTTAGCGATGTCTTAAGCGTTGATTTACCTCCGCAGATTGAATTTTATATGCATCGCGCTGGTCGTACTGGTCGTTATAAAAATGCGGGCGACTCGTTTCTGTTCTATGCCCGAGAACCTGAAAGCTCATTAGAAAAGCTGGCTGCATATCACGTTAAGTTCGATTTTTGGATGTTGCGAAATGGGGAATTAACCATTCAAAATGAACGGCCTCGCCGCGATAAAGGTCAAATCGAAGATGTGTCACTTAATCGCGATATTCAAAAGGCCATCCGTCAAACAAGGACGACAACGGTCAAACCCGGATATAAGAAAAAAGTGAAAATTGCCGTTGATAAAGTGAAACGCCGTCATAAACGTTTAGCCATCAAAGGCAAAGTCCGCGCACAATTAGATCGACGATTTAAAGCAATCGACAAGCAGGAGAAATAGCATGGATAAATTGATTATTGGAAGTCACGTCGGCATGAATGCTCCCGAGTATTATTTGGGCGCTGTTAAAGAGGCGCTGGGATATGGATCGACCACATTCATGTTTTATACTGGCGCCCCGCAAAATTCATTTAGGAAACCCGTTGAAGCGCTTAAAATCGAAGAAGGAAAAGCATTAGTCGCTACAAGCGATATCATCGCCGAACAAATTGTGGTTCACGCTCCCTATATCATCAATCTTGGAAATACTGTTAATTCAGAGACCTTTGAAATGGCGATTCGCTTTTTAATTACGGAACTTCGACGTGTCGCCGCATTTGGAGCCAGGTTATTAGTGCTACATCCCGGTGCCCATGTTGGCGCTGGCGATGAAGCGGGCTTAGCCAAAATCGTCGAGGGTTTAGACACCGTACTTGCGCAAGATGGTACCAATGTCACGATTTGCCTTGAAACAATGGCCGGCAAGGGCACCGAACTTGGCCGTACATTTGAACAAATTCGCTATTTTATTGACCATTGCGCTGCTCCAAAACGCCTCGGTGTTTGCATGGATACTTGCCATATAAATGATGCGGGATACAATGTCCACGATGTCGATGGCGTGTTGAATGAATTCGATCGAATCGTCGGACTAGACAAACTTAAGATATTACATGTTAACGATTCTAAAAATGTTCGAGGCGCCCAAAAAGACCGCCATGAAAACCTTGGATATGGGGAAATCGGGTTTGAAACGCTCAATCGATATGTCCATCATCCACGTCTTGCTGGCATTCCCAAAATTCTAGAAACGCCTTGGATTGGCGACCGCCCCCCATATAAAGAAGAAATTTCCATGCTCAAGAAGCAAAAATTGATTCCTGGGTGGAAAGACACCTTTTAAAATTGATCGATTTGTTCTTTTAAGGCAGCAAATGCTTCGGATGCCGTAACGGTCTTAATAATCTTGCCTTGTTTAAACAAAATCCAATGCTGACGTCCGCCGGCGAGGCCGAGGTCGGCATTTTTTGACTCGCCTGGTCCATTGACGATGCAACCCATGACGGCCACGGTGATAGGTTTATTAATCGTTTCAAGATAGGCCATGACTCGTTTTGCCATGTCTTGGACATCAACTTCGGTACGACCACAGGTTGGACATGATACGAGCGTGGGGTAATTTGGGTATAAACCAATATCATGAAGCAAGCGTTTGGCGGTGATAATTTCTTCTTTGGGGTCATCGGTTAGTGAAATGCGAATCGTATCGCCGATTCCTTCGAGAAGAAGTGGTGCAAGACCGGCCACTGATCGGATGACTCCGATATCTTTAATGCCGGCTTCGGTAATTCCTAAATGAAGTGGATATGGAAAGGTAACGCTAGCAAGGCGGTAGGCGGTGATCGTTTCAAGGACGGAACTGCCTTTAAGGGAAATGACAATATCACGAAAATCAAGCTCTTCAAGAATTTTTACGTGTTTTTGAGCGGAGCTAACAAGCTTATTCGCCGTATAATGCTCATCGTATTGGTGAATCGTAGTATCAAGCGATCCTGAATTGACGCCGATGCGAATGGGGATGTGCTTTTGTTTGCAAGCGGCAACAACTTTGGTAATTTTATCAATCGTCCCAATATTTCCGGGGTTAAGCCGGATTTTGTCGACACCGGCTTCGATTGCTAATAACGCTAATCGATAATCAAAGTGAATGTCGGCGACAAGGGGAATGCGAATGCCTTGTTTGATTGCTTTAATGGCCCGAGCGTCTTTTTCATCGACGACGCTAACTCGCATTAAATCAGCACCCAGGTCGGTTAATTCGTTAATTTGAGTAATGACTTGCTCGATTTTAGACGTCTTGATTGAAGACATCGATTGGATTAAAACGCGATTGAGCCCCCCCAGTTGCAGGCCAGCGATGAAGATTGGTTTAGTTTCGGTGCGTTTCATCATTGTTTCGCTAATTATAACATTCACTAATCGTTTTTTTATATAGATTACTACCTTTATCTATGATAAAATAGGCAAGCAAATATTGGAGGTCACTAGTTTATGCGTGATAATTTTATATTCAAATGCACCATCTGCGGTGAAGAGAACTACCTGGGCAGCAAAAATAAGAAGAACCACCCCGATCGGATGGAAATCAAAAAGTTTTGTTCGCGTTGCAACAAGATGACAATTCATAAAGAAAAGAAATAACTAATTGATGAATTTCCGGATTGAAACGATAGCGTATCCATCCGATTTTGCCAATACTTATTTTTTAATTGATGACTTACGCGTCATCATTGTTGATCCAGGAAGTGATGGTAGTAGCCTTGCCGCTTTAATAAGCAATCGCGGCTGGAAACCACTCGCGATGTTGTTGACTCATGGTCACTTCGATCATATAAATGGGGCTGAATTCCTTCAAAAAGCGTATCGCATCCCCGTTTACGTCCATCAAGCCGATGTTATCATGCTTGATAATGCGCGGCTCAATGGGGCGGAAATGTTCCAGTTTGCGGGCGATTATGCGATTGAACCTACGCCATTTTATAGCGATGAGACGATACAAATCGCTGACATTGCCATCGCCACGATTCATACGCCATTTCATACCCCGGGTAGTGTCTGTTATTATTTAAAAGAACAAAAAGTTCTTTTTACGGGTGACACCTTATTTAAAGGAAGTATTGGACGCAGCGATTTGCCACTTGGCTCATTTCGGACCATTAATAGTAGCCTCGCAAAGCTCCAAACCTTACCCGGAGACATCACTATCTACCCAGGCCATGGACCAAAATCGACAATTGGCAAGGAACTGGAATTCAATCGTTACTTCAAATTAAGATAAAGGAGACTAACACATGATTAATGTGACCGAATTACGACCTGGCAATTACTTCACTCATGAAAGCAATTTGTTTTTAGTGATCGACATCGCTCTTAATAAAACGGCGATGCGCAAAATGGTGGTCAAACTTAAAGTTAAAAATATGCGATCTGGCGCGGTTACCGAAATGAGTTTTTTAGGTGGTACTGCGATTGAAACAGTACGTCTTGACAAAAAGCAAATGCAATTTTTATATGACAATGGTACTCATCTTGTCTTTATGGACCAATCCTCATATGAACAAATCGAAATCGATAAAGAACATCTTGAATGGGAAAAACAATTTCTTCGCGGCGATGAAACAGTCGAAATCATGTCTTATGATGACGAAATCATTGGTCTTAGTTTACCTTCGAAGGTTGCGCTAAAAATTATCGAATGCGAACCAGCGATTCGTGGCGATACCGTTAATAAAGCCATGAAAGACGCTTTGCTAGAAACGGGTCTAAAAGTTCGCGTGCCACTTTTTATCAATGAAGGCGAAACGATTATGGTACGTACCGACGATGGTACTTATGATGGTCGCGCCTAAACAAGGAGGAAAATTTATATGCTTATCGTATTATTAGCGTTTGGTTGGGAATCGGTTTTATATCTTGGCCTCGGTTTAATTGGCGGGCTTGTCGGTGGATTCTTTATTTCACGGTGGTTCTTTAAACGAGAACTCGCCAAGAACCCGCCCATTAATGAGAAGATGATCCGGGCGATGTTTATGTCCATGGGCCGCAAACCTTCAGAAGCGCAAGTTCGCTCCGTGATCAACAGCATCAATAAACAACAATAGTTTATTACAGCAAAAAAAGGCATTCGTCCAAAATGCCTTTTATTTTACCAATAAACACTATAAAACAACTAAATAATTACTTAATCCATTTAACTTTAGTTTCCTGATGATTTAATAGTCGTATGATGTTTGTGCGGTGGCGCCAATATAGGAAGCCCGCTTGGACTATCAAAAACATTGAATAGATGATGCCTGATTCCATCAACGGGTACATGCCGATGCGTTCAAAACCAGGCATTAGAAGTAGCAATGAAGCAACAACGCAGAAGGCACTTGCAATCATCGATCCAAGACTGACATATTTCTTGATGAGAACGACGATTATTAATACCGCAATACCGCTGAGAGCAATAACCCAATTTGTCGTAAAAACAAATGCTCCAAAAGTGCTGACGGCTTTGCCACCTTTGAAATTGGCGAAGATGGGATAACAATGGCCCATCGTGCATCCTAAAGCGGTAATATAGCTGACCCAAGGAATCCATGTGTAATCGTAAAGGTTAAATTTCCATATAATCAGCGTTACGGCCCAAATGGGAACCACTGTTTTAAAGACATCGCCAAACACGACCATCAAGAATGCTTTTTTTCCAAATACGCGCCCAGCATTTGTCGCCCCAGGATTGCCAGAACCATATTGGCGAATATCTTTATGGAAGAAGAGTTTTGATACCACAACCCCTGTTGGAAACGAGGCCATTAAATAACCGAAGATGAGTGCAATAATTAGTGTTCCAATCTTAATAAAAATCATCGTTTAATCACCTTTTCGAATGATATCATAATATTATATTTTCCTGCCAAAAGCACGATATCTTTGATATAATTCTATCGGTATTTATGTATTTATTGGAGATTGTATTTTGATAGCAGAACAAAAAAAACCGATTTATAACGAAGATAGTATCGACGTTTTAGAAGGATTACTTGGCGTTCGTAAGCGTCCGGCAATGTATATTGGTTCTACAAACACCACCGGACTTCATCATTTAGTGTGGGAAGTTGTTGATAACGCGATTGATGAAGCGATGTCCGGTTATGGCGATTTAATCACTGTCACGATTCATAAAGATGGATCTTTGTCTGTCCAAGATGAAGGGCGTGGCATTCCGACTGGCATTCATAAAACAGCCAAGGTATCGGCATTAGAACTTGTTTTTTCTACTTTGCATAGCGGTGGTAAGTTCACCGATAAATCATATCAATCGGCTGGTGGTCTCCATGGCGTTGGGGCGAGTGTTACCAACGCTTTATCGGAATTTCTTGATGTCACCGTTTATCGCGATGGAAATATCTATCATATGCGATTTGAAAATGGCGGCCACAAAGTAAATGACCTTGAAATTCTTGGCAAAACCACGCGCCATGGTACCCTCGTCCGCTTCAAACCCGATGCCAAGATTTTCTCTTCCATCGATTTTAAATGGGATACCATCTGCAATCACCTGCAAGAATCGGCATTCTTACTGAAGAAGGTCCGCTTTGTGGTTAGGGATGAACGACAAAATCTTGAGCAGCAATTTTATTATGAAAACGGATTAAAAGAATACATTGAACTTTTAAACGCTGATAAAGATACGCTAAATTCCGTCATTTTATTCGAAGATTATAGCAATGATATCAAGGTGGAAATCGCCTTCCAATACGCCTTTAAAGATTATAACGAAAGCTTGTTATCATACGTCAATAACTTAAGGACAAAGGATGGTGGCACGCATGAATTTGGCTTTCGAGCCGGTTTAACGCGAGCGGTCAATGATTATGCCGAGGGCAATAATTTATTAAGGTCGAAGACCAAACTCGATGGCAATGATATTCGTGAAGGGTTAACGGCGATTGTCTCTTTAAAGATTCCTGAAGCAAAACTTGAGTTTGAGGGGCAAACCAAGGGAAAATTAGGGACCCCTGATGCCATGGCGGTCGTGCAAAATGTCATGTATAGCAAACTTACGTATTACCTTGAAGAGAATAAAGAGTTTGCCGTTAACTTAATTAAGAAGTGCGTTGATTCACAAAATGCTAGAATAGCCGCTAGAAAAGCAAAAGAAGAAGCTCGTGGCAGTAAAAAAGTCAAACAAGAAATGATCTTGTCTGATAAATTGACCCCTGCTCAAAGCAAAGATTATCCGTTAAATGAATTATTTATCGTCGAAGGTGATTCGGCCGGTGGCACTGCCAAAAGCGGCCGTGACCGGTTGCATCAAGCGATTTTGCCCTTGCGCGGTAAACCACTTAATACCGATAGCATCACGATGGAACAAATGTTGAAGAATACGGAGTTCGCCACATTAATAAACACGATTGGGGCGGGAATCGGGGCGAACTTTGAGGCTAGCGACTCCAAATATGGAAAAATCATCATCATGACCGACGCCGATACCGATGGGGCCCATATTCAAACGCTGCTACTGACATTTTTTTATCACTATATGCGCCCTTTAATCCAAAAAGGCATGATTTATGTGGCCGTGCCACCGCTTTATCGCGTATCTAAGGAAACTGATAGTGCCAAGTTCGCTTACGCTTGGAGTGAAGTGGAACTCGAAACACAAAAGAAGAAAATCGGTACTCCATACCGCATTTCCCGATTTAAAGGGTTAGGCGAAATGAACGCCAATCAATTAAAAGAAACAACGATGGACCCCAGTACTCGAACATTAATTCGAATCAGCATCGAAGATCCGCTCGTGGTCGAGCGACGTGTTTCCATCTTAATGGGAAAAGACGCTTCCTTAAGGAAAAAGTGGGTTGAAGAAAATGTCGACTTCACCTTAAAGGATCCTTTTATCAAGGAGATTACAAGTGGCTAAGAAAAAGAAAATTGTCGTTGCCCCACCTGTAGTGGAAACGATTAATGAACAAACACTTGAAGAGTTAATGGGCGAACGCTATGCCGCTTATGCCAAATACGTCATTCAAGACCGCGCCATTCCTGATGCTCGTGATGGGCTAAAACCTGTGCAACGGCGCATTATTTACGCTATGTACCACAGTGGCAATCTGCACCGTAAACCTTATCGCAAATGCGCATCGTCGGTGGGCGAAGTCATGGGAAAATACCATCCCCATGGCGATAGTTCAATCTATGAAGCGTTGGCCCATATGTCGCAACAATGGAAATATCGCGTTCCTTTAATCGACTTTCAAGGCAATAATGGGTCGATTGATGGCGACAATCCCGCCGCGCACCGTTATACCGAAGCGCGGTTAGCGGAAATTTCAGAAGAATTGACGCGCGATATCGAAAAAGAAACGGTCGATATGCAATTAACTTTTGACGATTCGCAACTAGAGCCAATTGTGCTACCGGCGCGTTTTCCCAATCTTTATGCTAATGGCACGACCGGCATTGCCGTCGCTCTAGCGACCAACATCCCCCCGCACAATCTGGGAGAATTAATTGAAGCCACGATTTATCGCTTGACACATCCAAAATGTCGCGTTGAAGACTTACTCGAATTTGTCAAAGGCCCTGATTTCCCTACGGGCGCTTCCATCGTCGCTGATCAAGGCTTAAAAGATATTTATGAATTTGGGCGTGGGCGCGTCGAGATTATTTCTAAAATGGAAGTCATCCACTCCGATGACATGAGCCAAATCATCGTCACCGAAATTCCCTATGGTGTGATTAAGTCAAAATTGGTTCGCGACATCGACGAAATTCGCTATAAAAAAGTCATTGATGGTATTTTGGAAGTCCGTGATGAATCCGATCACCGTGGTCTTCGCATTGCGATTGATTTGCGCAAAGATGCCAATGCCGAAATCATTGAAACTTATCTGATGAATCGCACCGAATTAAAAAGCGCCTTTAACGCGAATATGGTCGCCATCGTTAATGGGCACCCCCAAACATTGACATTAATTGATTATCTTGATGCGTTTATCGCCCATCAAGTCGATGTGGTAACGCGCCTATCGCAGTTTGATTTGACAAAAGCCAATGCCCGAAAACATATCGTCGAAGGTTTAATTAAAGCCATTTCGATTCTTGATGAAGTCGTGACCACGATTAGAAAAAGTAGCGACAAAGCTAATGCGATTGAAAATCTTGTCAATTTGTTTGGCTTTTCCAAACTTCAAGCAGACGCCATCGTCAATTTGCAACTCTATCGCTTGACGAATACCGATGTCACTATCTTAATCGATGAACGGGCGACTCTTAACGCGCAAATTGAGCAATTGGAAGCCATTCTTGGCGACCCCAAAAAGCTTGATAAGACCATCATTAGCGATTTAAAAGCGATGGCTAATAAATATGGCACCCCCCGACAAACCATTGTAATTGAAGAGCCATTTCCAACACGTGTCATCGATAAACGCGATCTTATTTCCAAAGAAGACGTCATTATCGCCATTACTCGTGATGGCTATGTCAAGCGCTCGTCCATCAAGAGTTACAAGAGTAGCGACACGGCCATTCCTGGCATGAAAGAATGCGATGTGTTATTGGGCGTTACTTACGCGAATACCCTGGATTACCTATTAGCGTTCACGAACCTTGGCAATTATATCTTCTTGCCCGTTCATGAAATGTTTGATAACAAATGGAAGGATGAAGGACGCCATATTAATTACATCTGTACGCTTAATCCCGACGAGAAGATTTTAAAAGCTTTTCTCATCAAGTCATTTAAAGAAGATGTTCATATTGGCTTTGTGACCCGCAATGGCCAGATTAAACGCACCAAGTTATCGGAATTTTTGGCCCTTCGTTATTCGCGGCCCTTAGGATGTTTCCGGCTACTGCGCGACGATGAAGTGGTTGACGTCGCCATATTAACTGGTAATAGCGATTTACTCGTGATTACTGAAAAAGGTAACGCTACCTTGTTCAATGAAAATGAACTAACACCTGTGGGCATCAAGGCCGGTGGCATCAAGGCGATTGCTTCGTTAAAAGGTGGCGACCATGTGGCCGCATTATTAGCCTATGAACAAGGCGAAAAAGGTAAGATCTTAATGGTCACCGATGCGGGCCATTGGCGCATCTTCGACTATAACTATGTGGCGGTCACTAATCGACTTGGCAAAGTCCAATATGTGTACAAGACCTTTAAATCAGAACCGCATGCCCTTATTTATGTGAGAAAGCTATCGAAAAAAGAAGAACAGATTTCCGTCAAGCTTTTGCTGGATGATAAGACGGTGCTTGATTACAGCACCGCTGACTTCCATCCCACACCAAGCGACAAATACGCGAAGAGAAATTTACCGCTTCCACGCAATTCAAATATCCAGGGCGTTTATAACGACACGCTTGAAATTGTGACAGAGTCCACAAAAACCTATCAGGTTGCCGGCGAAACTCAAAGCGCAGCAGACGCTAACGGCAAATACGAGCAAATCTCAATTTTTGATGATATGGGCGATTAGCGAAGCGACGACACTTTCGTCTAAAGCCCCGGTGGTGATTAGATAGATTAACGCCATCATCGTGATAAAGCTGAGGACGAGCCCCAACGAAGCGAATATTTTTAAGTTATGATACTGGTTGGGCTCATGTTTCCATAATGGATAGGACACGATGTAGCCAATTAGGGCAATCCAAAAACCAAATACAGGCATGACGGCGCTCGCAATCATGCCAAGCACGGGAATGCCCCAGCGTTTGATGATGATCCATTCTGCTAATAATTGCTGTTTTGTTGATTCTTTCATACATTGATTATACAAAAACGACCCTTACATAGTAAATATATAGATTATTACTCAATTTTTTCATAAAATTAAATAGAGGTACTTATGTTCAAAGCTTTCATCCCTACCTTCCATGCCACATCCTTATATGAAGTGCCGGTTGATTTTTACGCTAAACACGGCATCAAAAATATTTTAATTGACCTTGATAATACCTTAGGCAGTTACAAGGATTTACATCCCCGCCCCCAAGCAGTCAGTCAGATTGAACAACTTGTCAAACATGGTTATAACTTACTGATTATCTCCAATAACAAGGGACCTCGCGTCCGCACGTATGCTGACAACCTCGGCGTGCCATGTCTAAGTAGCACGAGAAAGCCGTTTAAAGCCAAACTCCGCAATTTTATGAAGAGTCATGGTTTTGTCCCCCATGAAACAATCCTTGTGGGCGATCAACTATTAACTGATAGCCTTGTAGCGCATAATCTAGGTATCAAGATGTTATTAGTCGAGAAGTTAGTCAAAGAAGACCAGTGGACGACACGGTTTAATCGGCTCTTCGATAAACCACTGCGCGCCCACTTTAAAAAGAAAAACAAATTAACGCATTGGAGTCACGCTTATGACTGAAATTAGAAAAATCCGTCGCTGCCCCGGATGTGGCATCATTCTGCAATCACTTGATGAAACATTACCAGGTTATGTTCCTGAAAAACATCTAGAGCGCCATGAAGTCGTGTTATGCCAACGTTGCTTTAAATTGCAACATTATGGTGAAGATATCGCCCCGCACGAACCGCGTGTTAACGAAGAATTTCTGACGATTGTTGAACAAGCGCGGCGCGAGAACGCCTTAATTATCTATGTGCTCGACCTCTTCTCGTTCGATAGTTCGTTTTCTCCCGAAGTAAATGAGAAAATTAAAAATCTCGATATCATTGGCGTCGCCAATAAACGCGATTTATTCCCCAAGTCCGTTAAAGACGATAAGATTCGCGAATATGTGAAGCGAAGAGCCGAAGAAGCCGGATTGGTGTTTGATTCAATCGTCATCGCGAGCCCATTGAAAAAATACAATATCGACGAGCTAAAACTTCATCTAGAACAACGGCGTCAAGGACGTAATGTCTATGTGATTGGCGCCACCAGTAGCGGAAAATCATCGCTAGTCAACGCCTACATGAAGCAATTTATGAATACGACGACGATGATGATTACTACTTCACCATTCCCAGGCACAACATTACGCGTAATCGAAATTCCCCTCGATGAATCAAGTCGATTATTTGACACGCCTGGGTATGCCCTTGATACCTCAATCATCAGCCAAGTCGAGCGCGATGTCATCCGCCAAATCGTGCCCCGCACTGAAATTAAACCGCGCACGTTCCAATTAGCAGCCAAGCAATCGATTATATTCGGTGGGCTAGCCCGTTTTGATTTTATGAAAGGTAAAACAACGGGCTTCACTTGTTACTTTTCGAATATGGTGGAAATTAAACGAAGCGCCTTGGTAAATGCCGATAAAACATTTGAAAACTTGGTTACCAAAAATAAAGTGCGACCCACTTCCAAAATCGTGAAGTCGGTGACTGACCTCGAAGCGTTTGAAGTCGCCATCGCCGATAAAGGCCGTCTTGATATTGGTATTGTTGGACTCGGATGGATTAATTTTGCCGGAAACAAACAAACAATCCGCGTGTTAGCGCCCAAAGGAGTATTGGTGTACGTTCAAGCGCCAAAAATTTAACGATGGTCACCCCCAAACAAAAAGCCTTTTTAAAAAGCAAAGCCCAAAAGGTGGATTGTAAATTCCAAATAGGAAAAAATGAAATTACCCCAGAATTATTAGACATGCTTAATAAAGCGCTTGTCGCCCATGAATTAATTAAAGTTCATGTGCTTAAAAATGCAACCACGCCACTAAAAGAACTCGCGCTTGACCTAGCGGGTGCCTTACGGGCGGAAATCATCCAAACAATCGGTAAGCAGATTGTCTTATACAAGCCGAATCTCCGCGAAAGGAAGATCATTCTGCCGGAATGAAGCGCATCTTACTATTTGGTGGCACCTTCGACCCGATCCATTATGGACACGTGGGGCTTTTGCATATTGTCAAGCGACAACTATTAATCGATGAGGTCGATTTGATTCCCACTAAACAGCCACCATGGAAGGTGGATATGGCTCCCATTAAACACCGCCTGGCGATGATTAATTTGGCGCTTGAAGATGCAGCTTATAAAATATGCACCTACGAAATCGAGCAACCAGACATCGCTTATACGATTGACACTGTGCGATATTTCAAACATCAATTTCCGGACGATGAACTATATTATTTGATTGGGTCGGATCACGCCAGTGTGTTTCACGAATGGAAACAGGCCGATGAATTAGCCAAACTAGCGAAATTTATCGTCTATAGACGACCCGGTTATCCCCTGTCTCGTCAAAGCATTGAGCGGTTTCACTTTCTGATTATGGAAGGGAAGCGGTTTGAAGTGTCCTCGACGCGCATTCGCGCCCTTCAATCACTAGATATGCCATTTGTAATCATTGAATATATCATCAAGCATAATTTGTATTTTTCCAAAAAACTTCAATCATTTTATGATAAAAAACGATTTCTCCACGTGATGTCGGTGGCAAAACTCGCTCACGATATTGCCCTGTCCAATCAACTTGATGCTTCAAAAGCCACAATAGCCGCCCTTTTGCATGATATTGCTAAAAACCTCGATCAGAACATTAGTCAAAAGATGATTATGGCCGCTGACCCTTCATTAGTCAGCGCTCCTTTATTTAGCATCCATCAATTTGCGGGCGCATTATTAGCAAAGCAGGAATTTGGTATTGTTGATGAAGAAATTCTCGATGCGATTAGGTATCATGCCAGCGCTAAACCACAGATGAACCCCTTGGGAAAAGTTTTGTATGCCGCCGATAAGATTGAACCCCTGCGCGGCTTTGATTCCAAACCATTAATTGCAAGTTGTTTGAAAGATTATCATCAAGGTTTTATTGATGTATTACAAGCTAACTATGAATTCCATCAAGAAAAGGGAAAACCCTTTAAATACGATATAACCGCCGAAGCCATCAAATATTATCTGGAGGATAAACATGAAGACTGACCCGATCATGAAGGCCATTAAGACCGCGCTCGAAGAAAAGAAAGCCGAAGACATCATTACTATCGATGTCCGCGATAAAACGCCGTTAATGGACTTCCATGTCATTTGTACCGCCGGAAACTCCCGGAAGATGGACGCCATTAAAGAAGAAGTGGAACATCAAATCATTTTAGCCGGAGGTAAGCTCCATCATATTGAAGGGAAACCGGAATCTGGCTGGATTCTTGTCGATGCCTTTGACATCATCGTCCATATCTTTTCTCCTGAAGAGCGGGACCGCATCAAACTGGAAGATATCTTCAAACCAAAGCGCAGCAAAACCATTTAATATATAAGTCTGTATAAAAATTTTAAAATTTGAATCAAGAGCATTTTCCCACTTTATTGTTTTAGTGTGAAAACACATTGAATTAACATTATTTTTGTTTTATCATCTAGGTGGGATAACAC
>WOYI011115011.1_pt1 | contig 49193 bp, 41 predicted proteins | sample 6423411 | NCBI WGS metagenome assembly WOYI01 (sample SAMN13441803, study PRJNA592873) | oil field metagenome | biome: oil field; feature: oil-well bore; material: oil-contaminated soil; isolation source: oil-contaminated soil from oil-well borehole | place: Germany: Wietze | collected 2016-10-18 ... | reverse complement strand
CCACCCCGCCCTGCGGAATGTTTCGGTGTCCTGCGCATTTTTTTGCTGTCCTGCGTAAAAATTTGGGGTTCCTGCGGGTTTTTGAGTGGCCCTGCACGATTTTTTTGCGATTCTGCGGCTGTTTTTCACGTCCTGCGGCAAGTTTTTACGTTCCTGCGGCGCAGGAAGACCAAAAATCGCTGCAGAGAGGGGTAACCACACGCAGGGCGCCCCGCAAGCCTGCAGGACGCCCTTTAATAAAGCAGGATGCTATTATTCTGTTACTTCACTGCTATTGCTGTTTTGTTTCTGGTGTTGTTTCCGCCAGTATTCGCTGCTATAACCCTTTAAACGGTTGGGGTCTTTGCGGAAGACATACTTCCCGGCCAGGCGGATTTCATCCACCAGCGCTTTCAAGAGCATGTAGGCTTTGTCGCGGATGAGCTTCGATTCGTTGGGGTCGGCCTTGTCGCCGTTGGCTTCGGCCAGCAGGTCGGCAAGTTCGTCGGCGCGGGTAGCTGCCAGGTCGAGTTGTGCCAGGTCGAACCCAATGGCCGTAAGCGGGGCTGGGTTTTCGCGTCCCAACACGGCGATGTCATTCATGTCCTGGATCATATCGGCGTTGGTGTTGCCTTCGCTAATGGCCTTTACGCGGCTTAAAAGGGCCTCGTCGTTGCGGTAGGCAAAACGCAGCGAGGCGAGCAGGTCGTCGCGCAGTTCGAAAGCCTGCGGCGCCTGTTCTGTCCATTGTTTTTGCGCCTCCTGTTGCGAGCGGTAGTCTTTGTTCCAAATCGACTGTGCCTCGCGGCAAGCTCCCGCACATACCGGGAGGTCGTTAATCATGGCCTTGGTAATCCCCACTGTTTTTAGGGCTTCCGCGTCGTCAAGACTCCATTTGCACAGGTTTTCGGCTTCCTGTAAAGCCACGTTTACCGGCATGCCCGGTTCGCTAACATCTGCCAAAGGAATCGCCTGAATTTCGGCTAATTTGGCGTTGTAATCGTCGAGGTTTGACATTTTGTTTACATTTAAAAAGTTAATAATACTGGTTGTTATTGACAGGGTCGTCCGAAGTTTCTCAGGCCCGGGGCGACCTTTTTTTGTATTCAACAAGCGCTGTGGCTTGAAGTACATACACACAGCTCTGTGTATGTGAGCGGGTCGACGTTAAAATGTGGTACGAAATAAACAGCGTAAATGCGGGTTTATCCGTGATCAGGTTTTAACTACGCTGCAAATTATGGAAAACAATGTTTAGAAACAATTTGAATTAAATGATAATCCCCCAACTCCCCCACGTTGCAAAAGGGGCAATTACTATTGTTCACATTTGCTGACGGGGGTGGCGCTTTTACCGTTTTCCCCACCAGCGCCCAGCTTTGCGGAACAGGCTTTTAGTGGCTTTCTCCAATGATTTATCGACTTTGCGGTAGGTTTCGCTTTGGTGTATTTTTTCGGCTGTTTCGTCGATAAAGTCTTCGGCTTTATCCATCCAGTTTCCGGCGTTCTTGTTTAAAGGCCCGCTTGTCTTTTCCTGTTTCTTGTCTTTATCTTGTCCCATTGGTTTTGAATATGATCGTTTTTGGTTCTTCCGATTTTCTTCAAATTTACACAATATAAGCGCAACCAACCCATTGCATTGACAGTAAATTGAAATGGGTTCAGCAGTTTCAAAGCTGTAAAAAGAAAAAGCTTCGATAACGCACTATTATAAAGTTTGTTCTCGAAGCTTCCAGGTACCCGGGGCGGGAATCGAACCCGCACTCCGTTGCCGGAACTGGATTTTGAATCCAGCGCGTCTACCAATTCCGCCACCCGGGCTTTTCCCTAAACGGAAAAATGGTGTGCAAAACTAAGTATTTCGACCGAATCAACAAAATATTAGATCGAAATTTGCTTTTTGCTGTCAATCCTTTTCACTACCCGCCCGTAAATGACCAGGGCGGTGGCTGAAATCATAGCAATACCAACAAAATAATACCAGATATAATGTGCATTGGCAGCAGCCTTTGCCCACTCGTCGTGCGTAGCGAACAAACGCGGATTGGGGCAATATTTATCGAGTAAAACGCCAGACATGACAAAACCAAAAATGGAAGATAAAAAGGAGTGAAGGTGGCTAAATCCCAAATACAGTCCTTCCTCACCTTTGGGCGCCTGTAACGAAAAGTATTCAAGGAAACGCGGTGAAATAAAAGTTTCGGCAAACCCCTGAAAGGCAATACCCACCACCATCATAAAAGCTACGGGGTGCATCCCCAGAATTTCTCCGCTCATCAGGTTCCCCGACGCCATAAACAAGGCCGACATTGGCATGATCAACATTCCAACGGTCATACTGAAAAGCGCCGATCGTTTGCGCATAAAATGCGTAACAATTCCCACCATCGTAAATACCACCAAAGGATTTACGTTGGCATACCACGATGGCGATGCACCTTCGCCTGCCAAACGAAGGACATATTTGGGCATAGTGGCGTACATTTGGTGTTGCACCATCCAAAATCCGGTTATAATTAAGATCAGGATAATCAATCGGGCATTGGTAAGTACTTTTGTAAAACTAATCCACAACTGTTTAATCGATTTCCCTTCGCCTTCGTGTTTTTTACTGCTGTACATAAAAAAAACAAGCACTAATCCGAGTAAGGTCATAACGGCTGAGAAATAGCTGATCCAAACCAATCCTTCGTTTCCCATTGCTTCGCGCAGCGGTTTCACAATCGTTTTCCCCGAAAAGGCGCCGATGTTTACCATGGCATAGAAAATACTGTAGCCTCGTGCCCTGTTTTCAACAGTGGTTTCCTTGGCAACAGTGCCCGTAATTACCGATTTAATAAAAGAACCCCCAAGAATAATGAGCGCCATTGCGGGCAATATTGCATAGCGATAGCCCGAAGTTTCAAGCCCGTGAAAAACAGTTTTGTCGCCGTATTCGGCCAGGCCTGCCGATTCGAAAAGGGTAGGTAAAAAACCCATTCCGGCATAGCCAAGCGTTAGCAAACCAAAGGCCAGCATCAACGATTTACGGAAACCGATTTTATCGGCATAGGCTCCGGCAAAAGTGGGCAACAGGTATAAAATGGCGGAAAAGGTACCTGCAATGGTCGCCGCTTCGATATCGCCAAAACCAATTATCCGCGACAGGTACAACGTAATTACAATAAATACGCCGTAATAAGCCGCTCTTTCAAAGAGTTCAACGGTATTGGCTACCCAAAATGCCCGTGGAAAATTCCTGGTTTCTTTTTTTCCTGTGTTATGATTTTTACCCTTCATGTGCACAAAAATAAGACCTTAAACGAATTGGCAAAATTTCCAGGGTATTTATAAACATAATTCACTCTCTTTCTCGCTGAATTTCTTTTTCATAACTTTAGCCTGCACCGATTGACAAAGACTGTATGGGCCCAATAAATGAGCAATCCTTACCCGAAGACCTGAAAAAGAGCGACAGCGCAGCATTCGAACAACTTTTCCGTTTGTACTACCAGGCGCTTTGTGTGTTTGCTTCGCGAGTGTTGCAGAACGACGACGAAGCAGAAGAACTGGTTCAGGGTTTTTTTGTAAAATTTTGGGAAAAGCGCGCCCAATTCCATATCGAAACTTCTTTAAAAAGCTATCTTTTTCGATCGGTGAAAAATCTTTGTTTAAATAAAATCAAGCACGAAAAAATAAAAACGCAACATGCCAACCTTGTAATCTCTGAAGCTGAAGAATATGAATACAGGGATAATTTTATGGAACCGGGCCTGCAAAAGGATATCGAAAAAAGCATTGCCGAATTGCCTGAAAAACGACAGGAGATATTTCGCCTTAGTCGCGAAGAAGGCCTTAAATACCGCGAAATTGCCGATCGTTTAAATATTTCGGTAAAAACAGTCGAAGTTCAAATGGGGTTGGCAATCAAAACATTACGCGAGAAATTAAAAAAATATAACTTCTTTTTATTCTTTTTATTGACTTTTCGGAAGAATATCGATTAGGGGTAAAAAAGTAGTGCATTGTCTTACCAATAAGATGGGAAAAATGGAAAACATAGAAAATTTGGACCCGGGAAAGATGGCCCGCTACCTGGCGGGAGAAGCCACCAAACGGGAACAATTGGAAATGGAGGCCTGGCTGGAGAGGTCGGATGAAAACCGCGAAGAACTGGAGCAGGCCCGAAAAATGCTTGGGAAAGTCGACACTTACTTTCAGTTAAAACGTTTCGACGCCAACAAGGCCTGGAAAATGGTAAATGCACAAACTACCCCGTCGCAAGGCAAAACCGTTCAGCTTAAAAAAGAAAGAAAGGAGGTTTGGACAGCGTTGTACAAATATGCTGCGGTGTTGGTCGTTGCGCTCTTACTTGGGGCAGTAGGTTATTATATTGGTTTCCGAAACCAGGAACCGGCTTATTTCAGCGAGATTATTTCGGCAGACAAACAGGTTTTAACCGGGTATGTTTTACCCGATGGTTCGGTGGTTGCACTAAACAGCAACTCGAAGCTTACTTTTCCGCGTAAGTTCAGAGGCGGCGTTCGCGAAGTAACTATCGAGGGCGAGGCATTTTTCGAAGTAAAACCCAATCCCGGAAAGCCTTTTGTAATTCATGCCGGAAATGCGCTGGTAAAAGTATTGGGTACCTCTTTTAATGTGTGCGCTTATCCTGAAGACGAAACCGTGGAAGTGATTGTAAAAACCGGCAAAGTGCAGGTAACAAACAATCAGGAAATTGAACCGGCAGAAGTAAAGGAAGTGTATCTCACCCCCGGCGAAAAGGGCACCATGTTTAAACAAAACAGCCTGCTCGGGAAGTCGGTGAATACTGATCCAAACTTTCTGTCGTGGAAGACGCACGACCTCGTATTCGACAAAGTTGCGTTGGAAGATGTGGCACGAACGCTTGAAAAAACGTATCATATCCGGGTCGACTTGTCAGGACCAGGGCTAAATGGCCTCAGTTATGAAGGTCATTTCGATCAGAAACCCGCAGATTTCGTATTAGATGTTATTCGGCTCACATTTGATCTCGAATTAACGGGCGACGCAGAACATTACACACTTTCGAGCCGTAAAAACAACCAGTAAAACAACAAAGTCATGAAAACAATACCTAATTCTATAAAGTATTTCATTCTGATGGCAGGCCTTGTCCTGGTATTTCTACCGGGCCAATTAAACGCACAGGATGTAAAAAACCAGGCGCTCGATCAAAATATCAGTATTTATGCTGAAGAAGAACCACTGTCGAGTGTGATCGAAAAAATCTGCAAGTACCTCGATATCGATTACAAATACAATTCAAACGATCTTAAAGAAAAAAAGATCAGCCTGAACATTTCAAACAAACCAATTAAATATGTTCTCGACAAACTGATGAAGGATTTCTATCTTTTATTCGAAATTGAAGACAACCTGCTCGTTGTTCGCGATTACGTTCCGCTCGACGAAAGTATCGGGCTCGACCGAAATGCGCAACAATATTTTGCCAGCAACCGGGGTTTTATGTTCGACAATCCCCGGGCAAAAAAAATCACGATCAAATTTAAATCATCAAGTAACCTGATCATTATCCCGGTAAATATCAACGACTCGGACACGCTGAATTTTATTCTCGACACCGGGGTTCGTTTTCCGATTATTACCGAGCTGCCTTTTGTAAACAAGCTGAACCTAAACTACATGATGCCGGTTACGGTAAAAGGGCTGGATGACGGAGAAGGACTTACGGCTTATCGTTCGGGGAACAACGTGCTCCGTATCCACGGTTTGTCGGCACAGAACCAGGAAGTGCAAATGATTATCGACGAAGATTTTCAGATTTCGCACATGCTGGGGATTCCGGTTCACGGCCTGATCGGATTTAACCTGTTCAAGGATTTTGTGGTGGAGATTAATTACAGCGATGAAGAACTTACCCTTTATCGTCCCGAATATTACAAATACCGCGACCATAAAAACGACATTATCATGCCTTTGCACTTCGACGGATACAAACCGTTTGTGAGGACGACCATTGTAACCGACAGCATGAAAACCGTTCCGGTTAAATTGTTGGTCGACACTGGCGCCAGCGATGCACTGTGGCTCTCCGAAAAGTCTGACGAGCGGATTCACATTCCTGAGAAACATGTGGAAACTTTTCTCGGACGTGGGTTGAGTGGTGATTTGTACGGGACTAAAGGAAGGATCGATGCCATTTGGGTAGGTCCGCTTTTGCTGACCCAACCTATTGTAGCTTTCCCCGATTCGGATTTAATGGAGCGGTTAATTGCCACAAACGACCGAAACGGGACCATTGGCGCCGAAATTTTGCGTCGCTTTTATGTTACGGTCGATTACCGCAACAGCCGGCTCACTCTCCGGCCAAACAGCCGTATAAAAGACGATTTTAATTACAACATGAGCGGCATGGAGGTGATAAACCCGGTTCCCGGATTACCCGTGTATACCATTGCCGATATTACCAAGGATTCGCCGGCGTATTTTGCCGGTCTTCAGAAAGACGATCAGATTTTAACAATCAATAGCAACAGTCATCGTTCGATCGAACTGAACGATATTAACTTACTGCTTCAAAGCAAGGAAAACAAAAAAATTCGGGTGACCGTATTGCGGAATGGGGAAGAAATTAAAACTTCGTTCGAGTTGAAAAAGATGTTTTAGATGATACACCCGGCTAAGATAGTTATTTTAACAGCCATCCTGTTTCTCCCCTTTTTGGCGAAGGGCCAGCAACAGGATGGCTCTGTTTTCGAACGCCGGGTAAATGTTAGCTACGAGAATCAGCTTCTTGAACATATTCTCGAGCAAATCAGTTGGCAGGCAGGTGTCTATTTTTCGTACGATGCCAGTATTGTCGATCCCGAGCGGAAAATCAATATCGACGCCCGAAATAAGTCGTTATACACCGTATTGAACCAACTTTTCGACCCCGGAAAGTTCAATCTTCAGGAACGTTTGAACCAGATTATCATTACCCGAAAAACTGCTGCGCCGGGCGATACACTGGTTAATGACACTCTCCCGGCGCCGTATTTTTTTCTTCGGGGGAAGGTGGTTGAAGAGCGTCGCGAAAAAGCGCTGCCTTACGCATCGGTTTCGGTGCTCGATAAACCTATCGGCACCATCACCAACATCGACGGCGATTTTTTACTGAAACTCCATCCTGATTGCATTCACGATACGGTGATAATTTCGTCGATGGGATTTGCGCAGAAAAGAATTCCGGCTGAAAAACTACTCGACGAAGATTTGTTCATTCTCGAGCCTGTTTCGATCAGGATCAGGGAAATAAAGGTAACAGCAACCACTACACAGGATTTATTACAGCATATTCGCGATAATATTGAAAAAAACTACAGCACACATAACCGGCTGATGACCGCATTTTACCGCGAAACGGTTGAACAGGACAATCAATACATCAATGTTTCGGAGGCGGTGATCGAAATTCTGAAATCGCCGTACACCAACACAGTCCGGTCCGATTTGGTTCGTCTGGTTAAAGGACGAAAGAGCCCCGATGTCCAGCCTTTTCGCTGGTTGAATTTTAAATTACAGGGAGGGCCTTTTACCATCATTCAGCTCGATGTAATGAAAACCATGGAAAGCTTTATCAGTAAAAGTTATCAGGATCAATACAAATACGAAATAACTAAAGTAATCTGGTACAACGAAGAGCCGGTTTACGTAGTTGGTTTTGCTCCTGTGTCGGAAGATGTTTTCCCGGGGTTTATTGGCGAAATGTATGTACACCGCGAGTCGTTTGCGGTCGTTCATGCCGAGTTTCGTTTTAATAAAAGCAGTATGAACGAAGCCACAAGTTTGATGATTCGAAAAAAACCACAGGGTGTAAAAGCCCGGCCATCGTATGTGCAATACCAGGTAAACTACCAGCAATACCAGGGGAAATGGCATCTTTCAACAGTTCGTGCTTCGGTAAAATTCAAGATCAGGAGCAAGCGCGACAAAATAAATTCCGAATTTCACAGTATTTCCGATTTACTGGTGACCAACATGCAGCCCACTGAATTAAAGCGTTTCCCGAATGACGAGCGATTTGGAAGAAACGATGTTTTCGTAGAACTTCTGGGTAGTTTCGACGAAAAGTTCTGGGAAAACTATAACATCATCAAACCCGACGAAGACCTTCGAAAAGCCTTCAAACAACTTTGATCCAGTCCCTTTTCCTCTCCATTCCTTTCGCACTGCTACAGTGTTTCTAAAGTTATTGTATTTTAACAAAAACTCGTTGTTTTAAAATTGCTTCCTTTAAAAAGAGTTGTTAATTTTAGCGACTAATTTCTAAATCAACTAAAACGTCGGATAATGAACAGGAAACTTCGTATGGGAATGGTCGGTGGAGGAACCAATGCGTTCATCGGGGCAATTCACCGTGTCGCTGCTTTAATGGACAATCAAATTGAACTTGTTTGTGGTTGTTTTAGCGTTGACCCTAACATCTCACAGGAGTCGGGAAGAAAGTATTTTCTGCCCGAAGACCGGGTTTATAACACCTACCAGGAAATGTTTGATAAAGAAGCCAGGCTTCCTGAAGGAGAAAGAATGGATTTTGTGTCGATAGTAACCCCAAATTTTGTTCATTTTGCCCCGGCAATGATGGCCCTTGAAAAAGGCTTTCATGTAGTACTCGATAAACCCATAACCTTTACGCTTGACGAAGCGCTTAAATTGAGGGATAAGATTGCAGAAACCGGGTTAACGTTTGCACTTACGCATACTTATTCCGGGTATCCGGCTGTTAAACACGCGCGAAAAATGGTAGCCGATGGCGAATTTGGAAAAATCAGGAAGATTTTTGTTGAATACCCGCAAGGCTGGCTCTCTTCAAAACTGGAAGATACCGGTAATAAGCAGGCTTCGTGGAGAACTGATCCAAAACGTTCGGGGAAAGCAGGCTGTATGGGAGATATCGGGACACACGCCCATCATTTAGCCGAATATATATCAGGACTTCGTGTTACCGAAATTTGTGCCGATCTGAATGTATTTGTCCCAAACCGTTTACTGGACGACGATGGCTCTGCTTTTATGCGTTTCGATAATGGAGCTCACGGCGTTTTAGTTGCTACACAAATTGCTGCAGGTGAGGAAAATGCGATTAAGATTCGGGTTTATGGTGAAAAAGGTGGTCTTGAATGGCAACAAATGGAACCAAATTCGTTGATCCTGAAATGGATCGATAAACCCATGCAGGTTTTACGCACAGGCACAAGCCTGGGAAGCGAAGTGGCTGCCCACAATACAAGAACTCCGGGAGGACACCCTGAAGGCTATCTCGAAGCTTTTGCCAATATTTACAGGAATTTTGCCCTAACAGTAAGAGCAAAGGCAAACGGAGAAGAACCTACACCGGAAATGTTGGATTTCCCCGGAGTGGAAGACGGAATCCGTGGCATGCAGTTTATCGATACTGTGGTGAGCGCCGGGTATAACGACGAAGTAAAGTGGGTAAAATTTGGAGAAACAATCTAAACCAATAAAACTCAAAATATGGCAAGACCAGTAACTCTTTTTAGTGGACAGTGGGCCGATTTGCCCATTGAAACCATGTGCCGGAAAGCCAAAGCATTTGGTTACGACGGACTGGAGTTGTGTACCTGGGGCGACCACATCAACGTGTCGAAGGCCGATCAGGCCTATTGCGACGACCGCAGGGCATTGCTCGACAAATACGATCTGAAATTATTTACAATTTCTACGCATCTCGACAGTCAGTGTGTTTGCGATCCTATCGATCAGCGACATAAGAACGTTGCCAGTGCACACATTTGGGGCGATGGCGATCCGGAAGGGGTCCGTCAGCGTGCTGCCGAGGAAATGGTAAAAACAGCCGAAGTGGCCAAACGACTTGGCATTAATACAGTGGTAGGTTTTACCGGAAGCCCGATTTGGCACATGTTGTATTCGTTTCCTACAGTAACACCCGAAATGATTGAAGAAGGCTACGCCGATTTCGCGCGTCGCTGGAAACCGATCCTCGATGAGTATCAAAGCCTGGGGGTAAAATACGCATTGGAAGCGCATCCGACCGAAATTGCTTTTGATATTCATACCGCACATCTGGCGCTCAAGGCCTTAGATAATCATCCGGCCTTTGGTTTTAATTACGATCCCAGCCATTTTGGCTATCAACATGTCGATTATGTTCGGTTTATCTACGAATTTGCCGATCGCATTTTTCATGTTCATATGAAAGATGTTTATTGGAGCGATGTTCCAACAGGTGTTGGGGTTTTTGGCGGCCATATGGAATTTGGGGATAATCGTCGTTACTGGAATTTCCGTAGCCCGGGAAGAGGTAAGGTTAACTTCGAAAATATCATTCGTGCGTTGAATGACATTGGTTACGGTGGTCCGCTCTCGGTTGAATGGGAAGATAGTGGGATGGATCGCGAACAGGGGGCTACAGAAGCCTGTGCTTTTGTCAGGAAAGTTGATTTTGCCCCTTCGGATTTTGCTTTTGATGATGTTATGAACAATGATTAAATAATTTGCAGGGGTCTGTTGCAAAATCTGATTGCGACTGGATTTCGTTTCTTAAAAAACTAAAATGACAGATAGAAGGGATTTTATAAAAACTTCAGCCCTTGTAACAGCAGGGGTAACTCTTGCCGCCGGCATGCCGATGGCAATGAATTCGTGCGTAGGCGCCAACGATAAAATAGTATGTGGCGTAATTGGTGTAAACGGGATGGGATTTTCGGATTTACAGGCATTCCTTGGTCAGAAGAACACCGAATGTGCTGCACTTTGTGATGTTGATTCACACGTACTCGAGAAAAGAATTGCCGATGTTGAGAAGATTCAGGGAAAACGGCCCAAAGGCTTTTCTGATTTCAGAAAAATGCTCGAGGAACCCGGTTTGGATGTGATCATAATCGGAACCCCTGACCACTGGCATGCTTTACCGTTTATTTATGCTGCACAGGAAGGGAAAAATATTTATTGTGAAAAGCCGCTGGCTAACTATATCGAAGAGATCAATGTAATGGAGCGTGCACAGGCCCGTTACAATAATATTGTTCAGGTGGGACAGTGGCAACGAAGCGATAAACACTGGCTTGACACTGTAAATTTTGTTCAATCAGGGAAACTTGGCCAGATACGCGCCGTACGCGTTTGGTCGTACCAGGGTTGGATGAAATCTGTTCCGGTAAAACCCGATGGTCCGGTTCCTGAAGGAGTAGATTATGATATGTGGCTGGGACCGGCCAAGGCACGTCCTTTTAATCCGAACCGCTTCCATTTTAATTTCCGTTGGTTCTGGGATTATGCCGGTGGGTTGATGACCGACTGGGGTGTTCACCTGATTGATTATGGATTATTCGGGATGAATGCACAGGCGCCCAAATCAGTAATGGCCATGGGAGGAAAATATGGTTATCCTGACGATGCATCAGAAACCCCTGATACCATGCAGGCGCTGTTCGAATTTGATGGTTATACAATGCTTTGGGATCATGCACTGGCAATCGATGGTGGATATTTTGGAAGAAGTCATGGTGTTGGATTTGTAGGAAACAATGGTACGCTGGTGGTCGACCGTAACGGATGGGAAGTAATTCCTGAAGGCGGTAAAAATCCATTGATGGACCGTATTGATCTTATCAAAGGCGATGGACAGGGATTAAATAACCACATGGAAAATTTCCTAAATTGTATCCGTAACGACGACCGTAATACAAACTGTAACATTAACATTGCTGCCAATACCGCCAGAGTTGCTCACCTTGGCAACATGGCATTAAAAACCGGCGAACGTTTATACTGGGACGAAAAGAACAGCAAATTTATTGATAACGATAAAGCGAATGAGTTGCTGGTTCCTCAATACCGCGCTCCATGGGAATTGCCCAAAATCTAAAATAACAGGTTAAATACAAGAGACAGATTGATTTTTCGATCTGTCTTTTTTTGTTTTTTATCCACAGTACTTTAGCTACTAAAATGATAGTAGATTATTTGTAATAGATAAGACGAATAAGTCAGGATTTGACAAAGAGATAACTGGGAAATTGAGTCAATGTAATGAATTTTCAGAAGCGATAAAACGGGGTTGCTACTATGTAAAAAAACATTAAAACACTTATAGGCAATAATATACAAACTACTAATTATGTAGTATTGTATGAAAATAATTTGAATAAAATTGAAGGAACTCAATTCGACCTTACTTGTAGTTGTTTCTGGCAGTTCAAACGGTATTGCCCTGGAGTTAACCCTTTGAGTTCTTTAAATGCACGTGTAAAAGAATTAGCGTTTCCGAAGCCCGATTTTTCGGCAATGTACTCCAGCGTATAAACGTTATGGTCTTCGCAGCTTAAAAGTTTCTCCGATTCCCGGATCCGGTATTTATTTACAAATTCATTGAAGTTCATTCCAAATTCTTCGTTGATTAATCGCGAGATATATGTTCGGTTGGTTTGCAAGGCTTCCGAAACCGTTGTGATACGGAGGTCGGCATTGATATAAATTTTATCTTTTTCAAACAATGTCAATAATCTGGTTTTGAGTTTCGATTCGTGGAACTGGCTTTCTCCATTTGAAGAAAAAGTTTCGGATTCGGGATTCGTAAACTCCTCAGAAATCATTAACTGCTCATTGGCATTAAACCCGATCAGAAAATAAATGGTACTAAAAATTACAGAAGGAATTAGCAGACTTAGTTCGTGGCGTGAAAAATAGCCCCTCCCAATAATAGCCAGTGCAATGCCAAAAAGCGAAACGAAGAGGGTAATCAAACTAATATTACGGACCCAGTTCATTTTTCGGCCTTCGGTATTTGAATAAAAATCGCTGATCAATCGGTTATGTTTGTTCGCAGTATTAATCCCTAGTAACAGGTAAATAATGGCATGCAGAATAAAGATCAACCGCGATAAAATTGAGATTATTCCTTTTATTCCGGTTAGGGTGGTCACATTTAATCCCTGAAGATTACTGGAAACCAGTATCTCTTTCACATAAATAACTCTTTCGTTGGGTGTAAGTACCACATTAAGCGCCAACGAAACAGTGGCCAGAAAAACAGCGGGGATAAAATTCAAACTATATCGGTAAACATTGATCTTTTGACCCGAAAGAAGAAGAATATAAGCATAGAAAAACGGATAAAGCGAAAGTTGTACTAAAATATAGATACTATCGATAAAGGAGTACAGGTTGTAAAACTGTTGAAAAAAAATGGCATGCGAACAGTATAAAAGAGTAGCGGTTAACATAAAGAGCGCTAACACCTTGTTGGCCATTCCCGATGTTTTTTTCTGAAAAAAAAACACGAGCGCCCACATAAATGTAACATAAACAGGTAAAAGGAGTGCAATTGATTTTACCATAATTTAATTTGTTAGCAAGGATAAAAGTAGAAAAAATTACAATCTTATGGGTGCTTCATAAAAGTTCAGCACAGTTATCGGATGTTTGGGATTGATAAAGTAGATATGTCTGTCCCGGCTTTTTCGCTGGCTTTCTTAAACTGGGCAGCAGTAATTGCTGCTACACTAATTTTTATTGATGCATTATTGCGGTGTGCGCCAAATTGGACAATTAGATTATAGGTCTCTTCTTCGTCGCGTTCTTCTTTGTAAACGGCCTGGAAATTTTCGCTTTTGACGTTTGATATTCCTGAAAAATGGATGGCAAAAAAGCCTTCTTTTCCTTGATAATAGTAAGTTTTGTTGCGCGGATTATAAGTGGCTTTGGTCAGACTTCTGTGTTTTGGTTTCTCTTTAATGTATTTGCCTTCCTGCTGCGGAAAGATCACCAATAAACGGTAACTGCCGGCATCGAGATGGCCGAAACTCACCTTGCCTTTTTCTCCGGTTTGTTGATAAGCAATAAGCCCGGTCCCATTCTCGAGATAGATTTCTGCCTTTTCGGCGGGTCGGCCCCCAAAAATCGACAACAGGGCTACAAACAGAATAAGGAGTAAACGCACCTGAATTATTTTAAGCAAAGTTTATCATTTTTAGCGCGAATGCCAGAAAAAGAATGCAATTGTTTTAAACAGTTTGATGTCGAAACCGAAAATGAAAAAGGGATGATATCTTTTCGAAAAGATGTCATCCCTTCCTTTAAACGAGTATTATTTTACTAAAATGCATCATCCAATGTACGAATAGTCAGTACTTTGTTCAGTTTTTCCTGGCTGATCCCGGTTTTCAGATGGATGGTTACTTTGTCGTTTGGCAGCAAATCAAAATAATTATCCGAGAAGAAACCTTGTTCGTCCCCAATTTGCAGGTAAACGCTTTTTGCCAGTTTGTCGGTACTCATGGTAATGTCGAATCCTGAATCGGTTTTCAGGATGCTGTAATCCAGTTTAGGCGCCTTTACTTTTAGCGATTTGAAAGGCTCGAAGTAGAACATGTTTTTCGAAAGTACCTGACCGTTTTCCACCACTTCAGCCACAAATACTGTGCTGTTGAGTTCCTTACGGTATTTGTATCGGAACTCGTTCCGGTTTACATCAAAATAATCGTCGCTCGAATTAGCGGGAATATCTACCAGGTAGGCATCTTCCCAAATTACTTTTCCATCGAGATCAACCAGTTTCAAACGCAATTCGGCACTGACTGCTTCGAGTCGGTCGTTAACAATACCAATCTTAAATTTAATTCCTTCTTCGTAAGGACTGACCAGCACCTGTTCAAAACCTTTTTTCACATAATATTGCAATGCTTTCCAGTTTTGGTAGTAGTCGGTTGAACTCCACGAAGCCACCGGCCAGCAGTCGTTGATTTGCCAATACAGGCTTCCCATATTAAAAGGCATGGCACGGCGGTGTCCTTCGAGTCCGAATTTAATGCCTTCGGCCTGTAAAACCTGCCCAACATAAAGAAACGATTCAAAATCTTTTGGATGCTTGTATTCCCGGAGCATGTAGTATTCGATGGTTCCGTTTCCGATCGACGAGCGCTGGTGCGATTTCATAACATCCGAGAAAATATCGTAATCTTCTGGCAGAGCATATTTTCTTACCACAGCAATTTCCGGGAACGACTGGAATCCGTATTCGCTCATAAAACGGGGAAGATGGGTAGCGTAATTCACGAACGGTTCTTTTCCCCACCAAACACCCCAGTAATGTTCATCGCCGTTTACCAGGTCGGCTGGAATGCCTTCGCCCGACGAAGGGCTCGAACTCCAGTAACTTCTCTGCGGATCGAGTTCATTAACCACATCGGGTAAAATTTTGTGGAAAATGTCTTCGTATGCTTTCCAGATTTTATCGGCATTTTCTTTGCTTTTGGCGCGTTCGGCTTGTTCCCATCCCCAACCTTTCCAGGCTGCCAGAATTTCGTTATTGCCACACCACAAACCTATACTCGGGTGATTGCGTAAACGTTTCACATTGTCAATCGCTTCATGGCGAACGTTATTCAGAAAAGCCTCGTCGCCGGGGAACATGGCACAGGCAAACATAAAATCCTGCCACACCAGGATACCAGCCTCGTCGCACAGTTGGTAAAACTTATCGTCTTCGTAAGTCCCCCCGCCCCAAACACGCAGCATGTTATTGTTTGAAACACGCGCTGTTTCTACCACTTTGCGATAATTCTCCTCTTTTACACGTGGCAGAAATGAATCGTTCGGGATGTAGTTGGCGCCTTTCATAAATACCGGATGTCCGTTCAGTTTGAAATAGAATGAAGTCCCGGCTTCGTCTTTTTCGCGCACCAGTTCAAGGGTACGGATCCCAATGCGGGTATCTTTGCCGACATTTCTCCCGCCGGTTTCAAGTACCCCGCTAATATTGTAAAGATGAGCTTCGCCCAAACCATTGGTCCACCAAAGTTGCGGATTGGCAATTTCGAAATTGACTGAATAAGTTTTTACCCCGGCAACCAGATTTACAGGCGCCGATACCAGGGTCGTTCCATCGTTTACGATTGATACGTTTGCCTTTCCTTTTTTCTGGGCATCGATTTCAAAAACAGCCGTAAAAGTAGCCTTCTCATCGTTCACCTCATGCTGCACAATTTGAAGATTGTTGATGGTTGCCTTGTCCCAGGCACGCAAATAAACCGGTCGCCATATTCCGCTGGTAACCAGCCGTGGGCCCCAGTCCCAGCCAAAATGATAGCCTGCTTTGCGCGTATAAACACTCACTTTCTTTCCACCTTCCACTTCCCCAATTTCTGCCAGGTCGTTATCCGAAACAGGGATTACATAACCTTGCGCATCGTATTTTGTTAATCCTTCAACAATAGGAGAGCGCAGCACAATGTGTAATTCGTTGTTGCCTTTTTTGAGCTGATCCTTAACATCGACCTGCCATTCTCGAAACATATTATCGGCAGAAAGTACTTTCTCGTCGTTTACAAAAACATCGGCGTAGGTATCCAATCCTTTAAAATCGAGCACAATCCGGTCACGGTCTAACATATTGTCGTCAACGGCAAAAACGGTTTTGTATTCCCAGTCTTTTTTATCGACCCATTGTACATCGTGTTCGTTGAGGCGATAAAATGGATCTTCAATTTTCTGATTGGCTATCAGATCGGTGTGAACAGTGCCGGGTACGGTTGCCGGGAGCCATTCGTTTTCACCAACCTGGTTAAACGACCAGTTCTGGTTTAGTTCTTTTTCAATCATCAGGTTTGGGTCTTTTGGGGATTGCTGACACGCGGTAACCAATAAGAAACCGAGTGCAGCCAGTAAAATCGTTCTTAATTTTGAATACATTTTGATTTTGTTTTAAGCGCGGTTAAAGGTGAGAATTTCGAAAAGAATTACCTAAAATTCATTTGTAAAATTCGCTGATAGAAACGAAAAATGCCAGCTACCCGAAGGCAAGTGGCACTTTCTGTGTTTGATATTCGGGCTACTTTTCGTTTTTCGCCGTTGAAATTTTGAAAGGAAAATACAGCGGACAAAATTTAAACAAACCGGTGGCGATGGGAATAATTCCGATCAAACCTAACCAGTTGTCAAATACTACTCCTGCAATGGCGATAATCAAACCAAGGACAATTCTAACCAGACGGTCGACAGGACCAACGTTACATTTCATATTGGTATTTTTAAAAGTTAATTTATAGTGAAACAATCTGAATCCGATTCAGTTTAAAAATGTGCAATCAACTCTTTACAGATTAATGTTCCATGAACTTCTTTGAGTTTTTGGTTAAAATCGATGATCAATTGTTTTGTTAGGGCTTTGGCATCGGGGTCTGCGATATCGTGCCCATGTTTCATCCCGATCACCATATAAGCCCCGGTAACCGCCCCGCAGGTTTCTGCGCAGCTCATTCCTCCGCCAAAACCGCTTGCAATTTTCAGCGCTTTCTTTTCATCCATCCCAATTTCTTCGGCATGAAGACTAAAAACCGTTTGTGCACAGTTAAATTCTATGGGAAAGCGTTGATCAACCAAAACATTTTTTGAGGCCATTTTTCTTTTAAAGTTAGAAAATAAATTGCATTAAAAAACCCGATCTGTCATTGGACAACCCGGGTTCTATACTTGTATTTTGATATTTTTTCTTTTTTCTCCCCTAGGGAAGATTAAGAGGGGCTTCTTATTCGCCACGAACAGCAGCCACTCCAGGAAGAACTTTTCCTTCGAGGTATTCGAGCAATGCACCGCCAGCAGTAGAAATGTATGAAACACCAGGAGCGATACCAAACTGGTTTGCCGCAGAAACCGAGTCGCCACCACCAACCAGCGAGAAAGCGCCTTTCTTGGTCGCCTCAACAATGGCTGCACCGACCTCTTTCGTTCCTTTTGCAAATGTTTCCATTTCGAAAACGCCCACCGGACCGTTCCAAAGGATAGTCCCTGAGTTTTCGATCACTTCTTTCATCTGGGCAATACTTTCCGGGCCTGCATCCAAACCTTGCCATCCATCAGGAATAGCATTGGAGGCACAAATCTGTGTGTTGGCATCGTTGCTGAATGCATCGGCTGCAAGCACATCAGAAGCAATAATCAGGTTTACCCCTTTTTCTTTGGCCAGTTTTTCAATGTTTTTAGCGGTTTCCAGGAAATCATCTTCGCAGATTGAATTACCAACCGAACCACCATTGGCCTTTACAAAAGTGTAGGTCATCCCGCCACCTAAAATCAGGTTGTCAACTTTGCTTAGCAGGTTTTCAATAATGGTAATTTTTGACGAAACTTTGGCGCCACCCATGATAGCCGTTAACGGGCGTTGCGGATTTTTTACCACTTTGTCGAGACTTTCCACTTCGCTTTCAATCAGGTACCCAAACATTTTATCGTTCGGAAAAAACCTGGCAATTACTGCTGTGGAAGCATGGGCGCGGTGTGCCGTTCCAAAAGCGTCGTTTACCCAGCAATCGCCATTGTCGGCCAGTTGTTTTGCAAACTCTTCATCACCTTTTTCTTCACCTTTGTGAAAACGCAGGTTTTCCAACAATAGAACTTCGCCCGGCTTAAGGGCAGCTGCCATTGCTTTTACTTCTTCACCCACACAGTCGGGGGCAAGTTTTACTTCTACGCCCAGTAAATCACTCAGATGACCAACCAAATGACGCATCGAAAATTTATCTTCAGGGCCGTTTTTGGGGCGGCCAAAGTGCGACATAATTACTGGCGAACCACCATCTTTCATTATTTTTCTGATGGTTGGCAATGCTGCCTGGATACGGGTATCATCGGTAATTACAAAATTTTCGTTCAAAGGCACGTTAAAGTCAACACGGATAAGCGCTTTTTTGCCTTTAAAATCGTAGCTGTTAATTGTTTGCATTGTATATTTTTTTAAGAAATTCTGAAAATCACCCAAAGATAAGAATTAATGCAATGACTTAACAGGGCCTATTTCAGGGTTAATTTAATTTAATGTTTGGGTAAAATAGACGAGGATTGAGGGATCGAGTGATTGAAGGATTGAAGTGCAAATGCTTGAATGCTTGAATGCGGAAATGCTTAAATGAATGGCTCCTTTTCATCCATCAATCACTATTCATCACAACCAATCACCAGATAAAATTAGCTGCGAGCTGTAAGGTTCGGGTTCTCTCCTGCTTCAGGCTATGCACCGATTGACGAATGCCCGGTGAGTCATGACAATTCGCCTTCAACAAAATTTATTTCTCCGGCACAACTCCTTCGAAATGACAGAAAGTAGTATTTTTAAGCCATGTTTTTTAAAGATGTAGTTGGACAACACGAGATAAAAAAGCGGCTCATCCGTTCTGTTCAGGAACAGCGGATTAGTCATGCACAATTGTTCTCCGGACAAGCGGGTACAGGGAAACTGGCCATGGCGCTGGCCTACGCACAGTTTATTTCGTGCCGAAACCGGGGAGAAAACGATTCGTGTGGCGTTTGTCCTTCGTGCCACAAATATCAAAAGTTGGCACATCCCGATTTGCATTTTGTATTTCCGGTTTTCAACAGTCCAAAACTCAATAAACCGGTTAGCGACGATTTTTTGCCACAATGGCGTTCAAAAGTACTGGCTTCTCCTTATTTCGAACTCAGCGACTGGCTTGAATACATTGATGCCGGGAACGCCCAGGGACTGATCTACGAACGCGAGAGCGATTCGATTTTGCGAAAACTCAACCTCAAATCTTTCGAAGCGGAATACAAAGTGATGATTATTTGGCTGCCTGAGAAAATGCACTCGGCCTGTTCGAATAAATTGTTAAAAATGATCGAGGAGCCGCCAAATAAAACCTTGTTTTTGCTGATCACCGAAAACGAGGAGGAAGTGATCGGTACCATTCGCTCGCGGGCACAATTGGTTAAGTTTCCGTTTATCGACGAGGCATCGCTAACTGACGCTCTCATAAATCAAGGCGATATTGATCCGGCAACGATTCCTGATGCCGTGCATCTTGCTTCAGGAAGTTACATCCGGGCGCTCTCGTCGCTTTCGCCGGGCGACGACGAAAAATTCTATTTTCTGAAATTCCAGGAAATGATGCGTTTTGCCTACAAACCCGAGGTAAAAGAGCTGGTCGGCTGGGCCGATGAAATGGCAAAAATAGGACGAGATAAACAAAAAGCTTTTTTTGCGGCTGCCTTGCGGCTGGTGCGCGAATATTTTGTGTCGAATATGAAACGAAAAGAACTGGTTTACATGACGCCCGAAGAAAAGGAATGGGGAAAGAGATTTGCACCTTTTATCAACGAACGAAATATTGTTCCGTTTACCAAAGAATTCGAACTCGGGATTAAACATATTGGCATGAACGGAAATCCGCGCATCATTTTTCTCGACACTGCGCTTCGCATGGCGAGGCTAATCAAAAGATAGTTTCCAAACAACGGGCCTTCGGTAAAAAAGCAAGCGATTCACTATCATATTGGTATTAATCATTATTTTTGTGATTCAGGGCGTTCCTGAACTTATAAAACTGATGACTTCAGAATAAAACATGCAGGAAGTTAATACCATCGAAAGAGGAGTCTGCACATCGAAACATGTGAGTTGTGCCAAACTGGAGGTCACCGATTGGTTGAAAGATATCAAAATGGCGATCCCCGAGGACGAAATTATTGAGGTTCGGTTCAAAAATACACGCAAAGATTATTATCGCAACGTTAACAATTTGATGCTTAAAGTAGGCGATCTGGTTGCAGTTGAAGGCAATCCGGGGCACGATATTGGAATCATTTCTTTAATGGGAGAGCTGGTGCACGAGCAGATGAAGCGGCACCGGGTAACACTCAACAACGGCGAATTCAGGAAAATTTACCGGCAGGCAAAACAGGTCGACATCGAAAAGTGGAAGGAAGCCATTGCGCTGGAGCACCAAACTATGATCAAATCGAGACAGATTGTTAAAGAACTTGACCTGGACATGAAAATTGGGGATGTTGAATACCAGGGCGACAAAACCAAGGCGATATTTTACTATATCGCCGATGGCAGGGTCGATTTCCGTCAATTGATTAAAGTGCTTGCCGAAACCTTCCATATCCGCGTGGAAATGAAACAGATCGGTGCACGGCAGGAAGCTGGCCGGATTGGTGGAATAGGGCCTTGTGGCCGCGAACTTTGCTGTTCGACATGGCTTACCAGTTTTATTTCAGTAACCACCAACGCAGCCCGTTACCAGGAAATATCACTTAATCCGCAGAAATTGGCCGGTCAGTGTGGTAAACTCAAATGCTGTTTAAATTATGAACTCGATGCTTACCTCGATGCACAAAGAGATTTCCCGCCAACCAATATCCAGCTCGAAACCGAAAATGCCAGCTATGTTTACCTGAAGGCAGATATTTTTACAGGCACGTATTGGTACGCACAACGTGGCAATGCACCTTCGAGTTTGGTCGCAGTTCATGTCGACCGTGTAAAAGAGGTCCAGGATATGAACCGAAAAGGGAGAAAACCTGAAAAACTGGTGATAGATCAGTACGCGAAAGAAAGCCGCAAGGATGACACTTTCCACAACCAGGTAGGGCAGGACGACCTGACCCGATTTGATCGGCCTAAAAAACAAAACTATCGACAGGGCCGCAACAAACAACGCGGCCAGCAACGAAACACGGATAATCAGGATCAATCCAACCGTAATTTTAGGCGAAGACCAAGATAGTAGAACCCTTGTTTCCACTTTGGTTTCTGCAAAAACAAGTGCAATTAAACAGAAAATGAGAAAGATTTTTCAATTTATTATATTGCTTGGAACAATGGCTGCTTATTCAGCCTGTAATCCGAATCTTGTCTTTGAACAATATCAACCGGTGAAAAACCGAAACTGGGGCAAGGATTCGATGTTGGTATTCTCTGTTCCGGTGAGCGATACAAGCGGTAATCACAATCTTTACATCAATGTCCGAAACGACATCGATTATGCTTACAGCAATATTTGGCTTTTTATCAATATCAAACAACCCAATGGTGCGGGCCTGGAGGATAAATTCGAAATCGCACTGGCCGACCCGGCCGGGAAATGGCTCGGCGAAGGCTTTGGTGGATTAAAAACCCGTGAAGTAATTTTTAGGAAGAATGTGTTTTTTCCCATGTCGGGCAACTACAAAATTACGATTCAGCAAGGTATGCGCGAGGATGTTCTTCCCGGCATCAGCGATGTAGGCGTGCGGATCGAAAAAGCGGAATAAGCCAAAATCAGCCAATCAGCAATAATTTCTGTAAAAAGTGGGCAAGGGGAAATTAAAGAAATTTGATGAAATGAAAGACTTTGAACAGGTGGTTCAGGTTCCATTTCACACCATACAACACGACGATTTTCATTTAAAAGGGAAATGGGCGAGAGAGTTTTTTAAGAATGAAAATCCGTTAATCCTGGAATTGGGTTGCGGGAAAGGAGAATACACCGTACAGTTGGCCGCCCGGAACCCGCACATCAATTATATTGGAGTCGATATTAAAGGCGCCCGCTTGTGGAAGGGCGCTAAACTGGCGCTGGAAAAAGGTCTGAAAAACGTGGCATTCATTCGCACAAACATTGAATTGATTACCCAGTTTTTTGCGCCCGATGAGGTAGACGAGATCTGGTTGACCTTTCCCGATCCGCAAATGCGAAAGACCCGGAAACGTCTCACTTCCACCGGTTTCATCGGCAGGTACCGAAAGTTTCTGAAACCAAACGGACTGATCCACTTAAAAACCGATAGTAAATTTCAATACGATTATACGTACGCCTTGGTCATGCTCAATCAGTTCGAAGTAGTTGCCATTACCGACAATTTGTACGAATGGGAACATTTGAACGACACACTGCGGATTCGTACTTTTTACGAAAAACAGTGGCTCGAACGTGGCATCACCATCAAATACATTGCTTTTCGTTTACACAATAATGAACTGAAAGAGCCAATGATTGAGATTGAAAAAGATGAGTACCGAAGTTTTGGCCGATCGGCCCGGGAATAAACCGGGAAAGTTTTGAATGAAGAAGTCATGCGAATATTGGGAATTCTACATTGGATATTAAGACGAATAACTAATTTATGATTTTATATGTCTGACTTTTTCACACAGGTTTACGAAGTGGTCCGGTTAATTCCACGCGGGCGCGTAACTTCTTATGGCGCTATTGCCAATTACCTCGGGACCGGTGGATCGGCGCGCATGGTAGGTTGGGCGATGAATGCCAGCCACACGCATCCCGGGTTTGTTCCGGCACACCGGGTAGTGAATCGCAACGGACTGCTCTCCGGGAAACACCACTTCGACAACCCAAACGCCATGCAGGAACTGCTCGAAGCCGAGGGGTTAATTATTGAAGATGATCAGATTCTGAATTTTACGGAACGTTTCTGGGATCCCTCAAAAGAACTTACAATCGGATGAGCTCCAATAGTTTTGCGAATTTTCTACCTTTGAAAGCAATTTATAAAGATGCCAAAAAAACTATCCATCGAAGAGCTGCTTCCGCTTACCGACAGTATTCCGCTGATCGATGTTAGGTCGCCCGCCGAGTACGAACAGGCGCACATTCCCGGTGCCGTAAACATTCCTATTTTTGACAACGACGAACGCCGCGAAGTCGGAATCAATTATAAAGCGGGAGGTAAGGAAAACGCCGTATTACTCGGGCTCGATTACGTTGGGCCCAAAATGTCGGGCTTTGTGCGCGAGGCAAAAAAACTGGCGCGAAACAAAAAAATACTGGTACACTGCTGGCGTGGAGGAATGCGTTCGGGTAGTATGGCGTGGCTGTTTGAAACTGCCGGGCTCGATGTTTCTGTTCTCGAAGGAGGATACAAAGCCTACCGAAAATACATCAGGGATCAGTTTTCGCAGCCGGCGAAATTAGTGGTATTGGGTGGTTATACCGGAAGCGGGAAAACCGAGATACTTCAGATTATGAAAAACAAGGGAGAACAATTTCTGGATATCGAAGGAATCGCCAATCATCGGGGATCGGTGTTTGGGCCGCTCGGCCAGGAGCCGCAGCCCAGCAACGAATATTTCGAGAATTTGCTCGCCGACGTCTGGCGAAAGTTCGATTTTAATAAAATAATTTGGGTGGAAGACGAAAGCCGCCAACTTGGGAAGTGTGGAATTCCGGATCCTTTATTTCAGAAAATCCGGGAGGCGCCGCTCATAAAAATAAATGTGCCTAAGCAGCTTCGCGAACTGAGGCTGGTGAAGGAATACGGTTCGTTTGATAAAATCTTGTTGAGCGAGATGATCGATAAGATCAAAAAACGGCTGGGCGGACAACTGACCAACGAAGCAACGGAAGCACTTGAGGCAGGCGAGCTTTTAAAAGTGGCGTCGATAACGCTGAGCTACTACGACAAAGCCTACGATTTTGGTACCTCAAAACGAGATCAGGAGAAAACCATCGCTCTGGAACTGGAGAATGATGATCCTGTTGGAAGTGCAGAAATGATTATAGATTTGTTGAACAAAAAGTAAAAAATTTGGAACCGATTTACCTTGATTATAACGCGACAACGCCAATCGCCAAGGAGGTGGCTGATGCGATGAGGCCCTACCTCGACGAGTTTTTTGGAAATCCGTCGAGTGTGCACAGTTATGGTGTAAAAACCAAGTTAGCGGTGGAAAAAGCCCGTCGCCAGTTAGCTGCACTGATCGGCTGCGAACCTGCGGAAATCGTTTTTACCAGCGGCGGCACCGAATCAAATAATTATGCGATAAAGGGAATTGCCTTTGCCAACAAACATCGTGGAAACCACATTATAACTTCAGCGATCGAACACCCTGCGGTTTTTGAGGTTTGTCGATATCTCGAAAAAAATGGCTTCGAAATTTCATCCATCCCGGTGGATGAAGACGGAATTATTTCTCTGGAAGAACTCAAAACTGCGATTCGTCCCGAGACCATACTGATCAGTGTGATGCACGCCAACAACGAAGTAGGGACGATCCAGCCACTCAAAGAAATTTCAGAACTGGCCCGTCGGCATTCTATCATTTTTCATTCAGATGCTGCACAGTCGCTCGGAAAAATACCGGTTAATGTGAACGAACTGGGTGTCGATCTGTTGAGCATTGCCGGGCATAAATTATATGCTCCCAAAGGAATTGGCGCTCTTTATATCCGAAGTGGAATCCAACTGGAAAAACTCATTCATGGCGCCGACCATGAACAAAACCTGCGTGCCGGGACCGAGAATGTGCTCGAAATTGTTGGACTGGGTGCAGCGGCTCAACTGGCTGCGAACCAACTCGCCGAAAACTTCGAACACTATCGCAAAACCCGCGATTATTTGGAAACCCTGCTCTCAGGAGCTTTCCCCGAAATTAAAATAAACGGGCACCGCGAACAGCGATTGCCAAATACTTCGAGTGTTTCTTTTCCAAAAGTGGAGGCAAATACCTTGATCGATCGTTTGGAGGGGGTCGCGGCTTCGGCAGGAGCGGCTTGTCATGCCGAAAGCGTGGACGTATCGGCAGTACTCGAAGCCATGCACGTCCCGATTGATTTTGCGATGGGAACCATTCGCTTTTCCACCGGACGTGGAACAACTTTGCAGGACGTAAAAAAAGCGGCCGGTGAAATTATTGCAACCGTAAAACAATTACTGCCAAAAGATGACTCCAACATTCAGGCTGAAAAATCGTTCAGTTCAGAAATAAAACTTACACATTATACACACGGGTTGGGTTGTGCCTGTAAAATACAACCTCAAAACCTCGAGAAAGTGTTGAAAAACCTGGCGCCCGTAGTCGATAAAAATGTGCTGGTAGGTACCGAAACCGCCGATGATGCTGCGGTTTACCTGCTTCGCGACGACCTGGCGGTGGTGCAGACGCTCGATTTTTTTACTCCCATTGTTGACGATCCGTACCAGTTTGGTGCGGTAGCTGCTGCCAATGCACTGAGCGATATTTATGCCATGGGGGCACATCCTATTTTTGCTTTGAATATTGTGGGTTTTCCCGAAGACTCTTTGCCGATGGAAGTGTTGGAACTGATTCTGAAAGGCGCACAGGACAAAGCTGCCGAAGCCGGAATTCCGGTGCTGGGCGGGCACACAGTTGAAGATCCCGAACCCAAATTCGGGATGGTTATTACCGGAACCATCCACCCCGACAAGATTATTAGAAATTCGGGCGCTTTACCCGGAGATAAACTCATCCTTACAAAACCTCTCGGAACCGGAATCCTTTCTACTGCGATTAAACGTGGAATGGTGGAAGACGATTTGCGCGATAGTGTGACGGCTCAGATGGCTCAACTGAATAAAACCGCAGCTATTTTAATGCAGAAATACTCTGTTCATGCCTGCACCGATGTAACGGGTTTTGGATTAATGGGACACCTGAAGGAAATGACCGCAGGTTCGGCCTGCAATGCAACGGTTTTTTATGAAAAAGTTCCTTTTCTTCCCGAAGTTAAAAACCTGGCAGTTGCCGGGGTTATCCCGGGTGGATCGTATAACAACCACGAATTTGTGGCCGATTTTGTGGAGTTTGGAAAATTACCGCGAACCGATCAGCTTCTTCTTTGCGATGCCCAAACCTCGGGTGGCTTGCTGATTGCATTGCCTGCTGAAGAAGCCGGTCAATTCTTATCTGACCTGGGTTCAGCCGGAATCCGGGCGGCCTGCATGATTGGGGAGTTCACAGGCAAAGGAAAAGGTATCATTCACATTTCCTAATCGATCTTCAGATTTGTTGCACCCCGTTAATGAACAAATGATCAAATAATGTTTCTGAAAACAATTCAGCCTGAACGGTGTTTTTATAGGGCAAATATTACCTTTGCATCGTTTTTATTCAGAATTAAATTTTATAAAAGTTCTAAAATGGCAGAGTTACCAAGAAAATTAATTGTTCCGAAGAACATAACTGATGCCCTGAGAACCGTGAAGTACCCGGGAAGTGAAGAAGACATCGTTTCTTTGGACATGCCACAGGAGATCCGCATTGCGGGTAAACGGGTTACTTTTTCGTTGGTTTTTCAGAAAAGCAACGATCCAAATATCGAAAGCCTGGTGTTGGACTGCGAAAAAGCGATCAAAGCCTGGGTGGGCGAAGAAGTGGAGATTGAAGACAACATTTCGGTGAAATACATTCACGATATGGAGCGCCCGGTGCTTCCGAATGTAAAAAACATTATTGCAGTGGCTTCGGGCAAAGGTGGCGTGGGTAAATCAACTGTTGCGGTGAACCTGGCGGTTGCGCTGGCTAAATCGGGCGCGAAAGTAGGTTTGCTCGATGCCGATATTTTTGGCCCTTCGATTCCAAAAATGTTTGGGGTGGAAGGCGAGCGTCCGAGCGGCGTAAAAATTGACAAACGCGAGATGATTAATCCGCTTGAAAAATACGGGGTGAAATTTCTTTCGGTTGGATTTTTTGTAGATGCCGAAAGTGCCATGATCTGGCGAGGCCCGGTAGCTTCGAATGCGCTAAAACAATTAATTACTGAAGGAAACTGGGGAGAGCTCGACTATCTTTTGATTGATCTTCCTCCCGGGACCAGCGATATTCATCTTACACTGGTACAATCAGTTCCGGTAACCGGAGCAGTAATTGTAACCACTCCGCAGGACGTAGCTCTGGCCGATGTAGTTCGCGGAACAAGCATGTTTCAAAGTAAATCAATCAATGTTCCGGTGCTCGGGTTGATCGAAAATATGGCCTGGTTTACCCCTGCCGAGCTGCCCGAAAACAAATACTACATTTTTGGAAAAGACGGCGGTAAAAAACTCGCAGAAAAACTAGGCCTGAATTTCCTTGGCGAAATCCCGATTGTGCAAAGTATTCGCGAAGGCGGCGACAATGGTACCCCGGTGGCTATCGATTCGGATTCGGTAACAGGCGCTGCCTTTGCCGGAATTGCTGGGGCTGTTCAGCATCGTACACATTTACGCAACATACAACTGGCGCCGACCAAAAAAGTAAAAATCGAAAGAAAATAGGCCTTTCTTTTAAAAATATCGGATAGGAAAACGAATTAAGGGGAAATTTGTAAAAAGCGCAGGTTTCCTCTTTTTACACCAAAATGGTGGTGCAAAACTTTTTAACACAACACTAAACAAAACTCTTGATACATTAAATCCTGCCCGCAATCAAAAATTCTTATTTTTGCAGCTTCCGAAACGCGAATAATTCGGTGTAAATTGCAATATTCCGGTGTTTCGTGAGTTTATTCATAGAGTAATGAAAATACCTGTTTGAAGAGACTTTTTTTACATACCATATTCATACTTTTTTTGGTCGCGGTTTTCTCGGGTTGTTCTACCGAGAAAAACACCAGAGTTACCCGGACTTTTCACAATGTTACATCGAAATACAACATCTATTTCAATGCGAATGAAAGTGTAAAAGCTGGTTTACTGGCTGTTGATGAGCGCATCGAAGATGATTTTACAAGGGTTCTTCCAATTTACAAGGAAAGCGATCCCGCAGTTGTTCGTCTGGTTAAATCCGACATGGATTATGCTGTGGTTAAGTGTTCGAAGTTGGTCGAGATACACTCTATCACCAAAAAACCCAAAAGGAAAAAAGGTGGGGGTTCGCGAAAATACCAGGAATTTGCCAGTCAAGAGGAATTCAACAAATACATCGACGACAGTTACCTGTTAATGGGGAAGGCATATCTATATCAACAAAATTACTTTGCCGCTATCGATCATCTATCGTACGTGGTACGCAAATACCCCAAAGAAGAAACAGCCGATGAAGCACAGATTTTCCTGATCAGGGCGTACACCGAACTCGAACGTTTTATTGAAGCCAATGAAGTAATCCAGGCAATTCAGTCTTACGAAAAGTTCCCAAAGAAATTTGAACGCGACCTCGCGCTGGCAACAGCCAACTATTACACAAAACAGAAAGAATATACCGATGCGATTCGCATGCTCGATATTGCCATTAAAAAAACTTTCCGGAAAAGGGACAAGGCGCGTTACCAATATATCATTGCACAATTGTACCAGGAACTCGGACAGAATGCACAGGCTTCGGAAGCTTTTCGTGCGGTTATTAAAATGAACCCCAATTATACGATGGCTTTCAACGCCCGTATAAATTCGGCCGGTGTTTTTTCGGGTGAAGGTAACACCGAAGACCTGAAGAAGGAACTGAATAAAATGCTCCGGGATAAAAAGAACGCAGATTTCAGAGACCAGATTTACTATGCATTGGGGAACGTTCATTTCCGCGAAGGTAGCCGCGATTTGGCGGAAGAAGACTACAAGATGTCGGTGGCTACCAGTTTTAACAACCAGTACCAACGTGCACTTTCTGCAATTACACTGGCCAACCTGTTTTACGAAGATCTGAATTACCGGGGATCGCAGTCGTACTACGACAGTGCCATGATTATTATCGACGAAAATTATCCTGATTTTAAGAACGTGGAAGCACGTTACCGTAACCTTACCAACTTGGTAGATAACCTTCTGATGGTAGAAAGACAAGACAGTTTGCAGAAAATTGCTTTAATGCCCGAAGCCCAGCGCGAAGCCCTGATTACACAAATGATGGAAGCGGAACAGGAGCGTCAGCGAAACATGGAAAACCTGGCAACACAAGGTGCCAGCGACCAGGGTTACTATCGTTCGAACCGCTACCGCATGGGAATGGGAAGTTCAGGTGGCGGAGGGTGGTACTTTTATAACCCGCAAACTGTTTCGTATGGCCGGGTAACTTTCCAGCAGCAGTGGGGCCGACGACCACTCGAAGACGACTGGCGGCGCTCGAATAAAAATACTGTAATGACTGGCGAGGACGAAGAAATGGCAGAAGATGTGGAACCCGAAGAACAAAGGGTAGAAGACCCACTGAAAAGAGAATTTTATACCCAGGACCTGCCGCTCACCGATTCGTTGATGGCGATCTCGCACGAGCGCATCCGCGACGCTTTGTACAATGCCGGTAAAATATTCAAATCAGAGTTTGAAGATTATCCGCGTTCGGCGCAGTCGTTCGAAGAACTCAACCGCAGATATCCAACCAACATATATCTGCTTTCGGCATATTTCGATCTTTACGATTTGTATGAACTAATGGGCGACAAGGAAAAATCGAATTTCTACCGTAACCTGATCGTCAGTAATTTCCCCGAAAGTAAGTACGCCCAATACCTTCTTAATCCGAATTTCTTCGTTGAAATGGAAGCACGCACCGACAGCCTCAACCGGATGTACCAGGAAACCTTCAGAAACTACAAACAGGGGAATTACAGGAATGTGCTTACGCTTACTTCCGACATGAAAAGCATGAAACCGGATTCGGTGATTATTCCGAAGATCGATTTTATGCAAATGGTAGCCGAAGGAACCCAAACCGATGTCCATCATTTTGAAAATTTGCTGAAAGGCTATCTCGAAAAATATCCCCAAAAAGAACCTTCGCCACTGGCCAAGGAAATTCTGACACTTATCCAGGACAGTACCCTGGCCGATTACCAGAAACTGGTAGAAATGGGGTACATCAGCGAAGAGATACAGAATGAAGAATTGTTAGACGACAACACTGCCAACGACGAATTTGGCGGGAAGTTTACTTACGACGAAGACTTGCTCCATTATTTTGTAATTGCCTACCCGCGCGAAGACGAAAATAAAATCGACCTTAACCGGCTGAAGTTTGATATCGCCAACTACAACATCGATCATTACACCAAGGTAGATTACGATATTGAAACCGATAACCTTGATGAAAATGTTGCTTTTGTTGTGGTCCGCTCGATGACAAACAAGGAAAATGCACTGATCTATCATGGAGCGATCATCCGTAAAGCGGCCGTGTTCCAGGCCTTAAAAGGAATTGATTACATGAATTTTGTGATTTCGTCGACCAACTACCGAACCGTGAAATCGGAGAAATCAACAGCCGACTACCTGAAGTTTTTTGTTAAGAATTACAGCCGCTTTATCCGTTCGAACTTTACCGACGAAGGCCCTGATATTTCGCCCGAAGAATTGATGGCGCGTGCCGCAGCTGAAGACAATGCACTAAAAGAGCGCGGCTCGTTTGTGTCGGTCACTACTGTAGCTGCAGGCCCGTTTAATGCAAAAGTGGACACCACCCAGAATTTTGTACTGGCAGTTAAAGACAAGGGAATGCCGCTGCGGCAGTTGCTTAATCTCTTTAGTGATTTCAACCGCCAGAATTTCAGAGCCTGGAATCTTGCACTTCAGTTAAAACAAACCAACGAGTACCAGTTGATGATTATACAGGGAATTCCAACACTGAATGAATCGATGTCGTACTTCCGACGGGTGGTAACCAGCCGGAATCTCTTCGAACCGCTTGGACAGGCAACTTACCGAAATTTCCTGATCACGAACGAAAACCTGCAAACCCTGATCGACGAAAACAAAGTGGAAGATTATTTAAACTTCTTCCGTAGCAATTACATCCAGCGCCGGACCGACCAGGAAAGTACTGGAAGTACCGGAATAACCAAACCTGCTACTCAGGCAGCAGAAACCACCGCTGCCGGAACCGCTATTTCGGCATCAGAATATTCGGGTGTGTACAATACCAATGTGGAAGGCGCACATAAAGTAGTATTTGTAATACCTGCCACCGGAATCAATAAAGTTGCATTTATTAGCGGGTTACAACGCTACAACGATACTAATTTTGGCGGCTCGGGATTTACCATCTCGGAACAACCGCTTGATGAGTTTCGTTTAATGGTAATCGTTAACGGGATTACGGACAAGGCAACGGCGCAGTTGTATTTTAGCAATGTGGTTCGCAGCCGCGATTTATTTACTCCGCTTGGCAATGCCGAATACCGCAACTTCCTGGTATCGAACGAAAACTTCGACATTTTCCTTGAGCAAAAGAACATTGTCGGCTACATGGATTTCTACAAGAAAGTGTATCTGGGGAACTAGTTAAGAGGGTTTAGTTTCAAGCTATGTGTTTGATGTAATTTTCATGCAAAAACAAGCTTGCAGCTCGTGTCCCACAACACATATTGTGGTTAAACTTTGTTAACAGCATACTACATCGGCACTTTTTTTGTTTTTATCTTAGCTGACGAAAACAACATCAAGTATAACAACGGGTTCCGACTAAACGGAACGAATAACCACAGAAAACAAGTAAAAGAAACACATGAAATGAGCATGATAAATTTAACACCAATCGGAATGTATATTTTCCTTTCATGCGAATTCCATACGGCATTAAAAAACAGATTATTTACGTATGAATAAACCACGAATACTTTGGACCGACGACGAGATTGATTTACTACGCGCACATATCCTGTTCCTTCAGGAAAAAGGGTACGAGGTGGAAACCGCAAACAACGGTCTCGATGCAGTAGAGAAAGTCTCCGACTCGTATTACGACATTATTTTTCTCGACGAAAACATGCCTGGAATCACCGGGCTCGAAACATTGACACGTATTAAGGCGATTGCGCCCAATGTGCCGGTGGTACTCATTACCAAAAGCGAAGAAGAGAACATTATGGATGAGGCGGTGGGCGCAAAAATTGCCGACTACCTGATTAAACCGGTGAACCCAAAACAAATTCTGCTTACACTGAAAAAGAACATCGATCAGAAAAGATTGGTGACCCAGCAAACTACCTCGAAATACCAAATGCAGTTTGCACAAATAGGGATGCAAATCAACGACCGGATGAGTTTCGACGAGTGGAAGGAGATATATAAAAAACTGGTTTACTGGGAAATAGAACTAAGCGAATCAGAAGATTCGGCAATGGACGAAGTTTTGGCGATGCAAAAAGACGACGCCAACAAAACCTTTTTTCGATACATAAAGGATAATTACGTGGATTGGTTCAACAAGGAACTTGGCGAACGTCCAATGTTTTCGACCGATATTTTCAAACACGTGGTTTTTCCACTTTTAGATCAGAAAAAAAAGACACTGGTTCTGATCATAGACAACCTGCGTTACGACCAGTGGCGGATTTTCAGCCCGGTAATCAATGAATATTTCCGCACCCAAACCGAAGACCTTTATTGCAGCATACTTCCTACCGCTACCATGTATGCACGTAACGCTATGTTTGCAGGTTTAATGCCTTCTGAAATCGAAAAAGTGTACCCCGATCTTTGGGAGCACGACGACAACGAAGGGCATAAAAACAAGTACGAGGAAGTTTTGCTCCAAAAACAAATGGCGCGTTATGCACGCAAGGAAAGTATGTTTTTCGAAAAAGCTGCAGGTATTCGCAAAGAACGCTGGGTAGCCGATAGCCTGAAAAACATTTTGGCTAACGACCTTTCGGTATTGGTGGTGAACTTTGTAGATATGATCTCGCATGCCCGTACCGAAATGGACATGATCCGCGAACTGGCCAACAACGAGAAAGCCTATCGTTCGCTTACGCTTAGCTGGTTTAAAAACTCGGCGCTGCTCGACATGTTAAAATCGATGGCAGAACACGATGTACGCGTGATAGTAACCACCGACCACGGCGCCATCCGCGTTAACAATGCTGTAAAAGTAATTGGCGACCGCGAAACCAATACCAACCTGCGTTACAAATTGGGTAGAAACCTGAATTTCAAATCGAAAAATGTATTTGAGGTTCGCGACCCGCGAAAGATCTACCTGCCTTCGCGAAATGTAAGTACCAGTTATATTTTTGCCACGGGAACTGATTTTTTTGCTTATCCGAATAATTATAATTACTACGCAAATTATTACAAAGATACCTTCCAGCACGGTGGTATTTCGATGGAAGAAATGATAATTCCACTAATTACTTTGATCCCCAAAAAATAGGAATGTCCTCATCATGAACTTGTTTCAGGATCTTTTCATCAAATCCTGGATCAAGTTTGGATTAGGGTTCTAAATTGTTCTGGAACTGCGTTTTACCACAAACGCTCCTTTTTGTGCACCTACTTTTTCACCGATTACGTGACATTTGATCATCAAAAGATAGAACAATCGTGGATCGTTTTCATCCATCAATCCTTCAAAATTTCCCATACCTTTCGAAATAATCAGGTCGGACGAATTGTAAATGGCTTTGAATTCCGAACTCACACGATGAAGTAAAGTCGATGGTGCGTCGTCGCCGTTGGAAATAAGCGTGGCCACCTGTGGAATGCCCACCCCGTTGGCTTCTTTTATAGTGACGTCGTTCAGCACGGCGCTATTTCGTACGGCGAAAGTCACATTTGGATGATGAATCGTTTCGAGGAAAAGTTTGTCGAGCACTACTTCGCCACAGTTATCGCCAAGGTAAAGAATGCTTTTTGCGTTTTTAATGGCTTCCTGCAACTGCAACGAATCGTCGATCGCAAAGTTGCTGGTCATAACGTATTCAATGGTTTCCCAGATGTCGAAATCGTGACCCGGGCCAAAATCGATAATGTTACCTGCAATGGCCAGCCGTAGTGCAGTGTCGAAAGGGTTTTTTGAAACCTCAACCATGCGTTGAAACTCGTGGTAGCGTTCGAGCATTTCGTGGTTGCTCTCGTCTTTTTCCTTCTGGTAAGGATCGGCTACTTTCGAGTTCTGCTTTAGTTGTTCGATAATATTTCGGGTGATTTCGGGTGAGTAACTGTTCTCGAGGTCGATTGCCGAAATATCCTTCATGATCGAGCTCACCAGGTGGTTGCGCTTTTTGTTGGCTACCCCGTATTTATCCATTCGTTTTTGCAGGGCTTTAACCTGGCAAATCAAGCATTCGTAGTTCATGGTGCGAAGATAGTTAGAAGTTGGAATTTGGAAGCTGGGAGTGTATAGAAATGAAAAGGCATTAACACAAACTTTGGGAATGAGCGAAGATTTTTAAGTGCCAGGATTTTCCATTCTTTTACCCGGTAATTTTTGGTGTATTTCGTTAATTCGTCGAACAAATTCGACAAAATAGCGTTAATTCATCGAACAAATTCGACAAAATGACGTGAATTCATCGAACAAGTATGTATATTTGTTGAAAACTTGCTGAAAATGATACCTCGTACCATTAATAATCAAATCATTGACAGGCTGGATAATTCAGACAAAATAATTGTATTGTACGGAGCCCGCCAGGTCGGTAAAACAACCTTGATAAATTCAATTCTCGAAAACAGAAAAGAGAAAATTTTAAGTATTAATGCCGATGAACTTAAATACCGCGAAGTGCTCTCGAGCGCCGATCTTTACCAGTTGAAACGCTTGGTTTCAGGGTACAATTTGTTGTTTATAGATGAGGCACAACGTGTCTCAAACATTGGACTTAATCTGAAAATACTCCATGACAGCCTTCCTGAACTCAAAATAATTGCTACCGGATCTTCTTTTGAACTCGCAAATAAAATCAGCGAACCATTAACCGGCCGGATTTGGACTTATATCCTTTTCCCAATTTCGGTGCTGGAATGGGGTAACCTCTTGAATCCGTTTGAAATAGATGAACGGCTTAACGAATTTCTGACTTTCGGAATGTACCCCGAGGTTTTTAGCTACGAAAATGAACTCGACAAGAAGGATTATTTGCGCGAGTTAGTTCAATCGTTTTTATACAAAGACTTGCTTGAACTCAGTCAGATCAAAAACTCCGGAAAGATATTTGATCTGCTTAGGTTGTTGGCGCATCAAATTGGTTCGCCGGTATCGTACAACGAACTGGGTCAGAAACTTGGCTTAAGTACTGATACCGTTATTTCGTATATCGATTTGCTTGAAAAGGTATTTGTGATTTACCGGATGCCTGGTTTCAGCAAGAACCTGAGAAAGGAAATTACCAAAAACAAGAAGATATATTTTTACGACACAGGCGTTAGAAACGCCATTTTGGAAGATTTCACCTTGCCTGCCAAAAGACCGGATATTGGTCATCTTTGGGAAAATTTCATCATTTCAGAACGAATCAAACGAAATAATTACCTGCGTGCGCATCTGAATCCATTCTTCTGGAGAACCTATACAGGGGCAGAACTCGATTATGTGGAACAGGGAGCAGGCAAACTTTCGGGATTCGAAATCAAATGGGGAGATAAGATTAGTAAAGCGCCAAAATCATGGGTTCAGAACTATCCGGGGTCAGACTTTAAAACGGTTAATGGAAAAAATTTTCAAGATTTTGTTCAGTAAAACTACTGCCCCTTCTTCATTTGTGTATATAGCTTGTTCGCGAAAATAAAATCGTCGAGTTTTTGGCAGCCTGAGTTTAGGATTTCGTGTTTGGTGCCTTCCCATTCTTTTTCGCCTTTTGAAATAAACAACACCGACTCGCCAATCTCGATCACCGAATTCATGTCGTGGGTGTTGATGATGGTGGTCATTTGGAATTCTTTGGTAAGTGCCTGTATCAGCTGATCGATCACAGTGGCAGTTTCGGGGTCAAGGCCTGAGTTGGGTTCGTCACAAAACAGGTATTTCGGGTTCAGTGCAATCGCGCGGGCAATGGCCACACGTTTCTGCATCCCGCCACTAATTTCGCTGGGCGAAAGTTTGAAAGCTATTTTTTCAATGTTTACATGGTCGAGACAAAACTCCACACGCTTTTGTTTTTCGATGTTGCTCATGGTTGTAAACATGTCGAGTGGGAAACGCACATTGCCTTCCACCGAAACACTGTCGAAAAGCGCCCCTCCCTGGAACACCATCCCGATTTCGCGCCGCAGTATCTTACGTTCCTTTTCTCCCATAAGAACCAAATTACGGTTGTCAAACCAGATTTCTCCTTTGTCGATTTCAAACAGGCCAAGGATCGATTTTAGTAAAACCGTTTTACCTGAGCCACTTCGCCCGATGATCAGGTTGGTTTTTCCAGGCTCGAAGGTGGTCGAAATATTTTTCAATACGGGATTGCCGTCGAACGCTTTATATAGATTTTTTACGGTGATCATGTTAGCAGCAATCGGGTTAATATTAAGTCGAAGAAAAGGATCAGAATGTTGGTATTTACCACAGCTTTGGTACTGGCTTTGCCAACTTCAAGGGCGCCACCCTGTACATAGTACCCAAAATAGGCCGGCACCGACGACACCAAAAATCCAAAAAACAGGCATTTGATGATCGAAAAGAAAACATAGTAGGGATGAAACAGCCACTGGATGCCTTCGATATAATCGGGTGCGCTAATCACATTTACAAGCGGCCCGGTAATCAGCCCTCCAAGTAATCCAAAAAATACGCTCAGGATATACAAAAACGGAAAGATCAGAACAACCGCAACAATTTTAGGCAGTATGAGGTAGCTTGCCGAATTCACCCCCATAATTTCAAGTGAATCGATCTGCTCGGTTACACGCATGGTCCCAATTTCGGAAGTAATGTTCGAACCTACTTTTCCTGCCATAATAAGTGCCAGTATGGTAGATGAAAATTCGAGAAGTAATGTGTCGCGGGTTCCTAGTCCCACCAATCCGTTCGGATACAAAGGATTTTCCATGGCATTTGCAAACTGGATGGTCATAATTCCACCGATAAAAATGGAAATAATCAAAACAATCCAAACCGAGTTTACTCCCAGGTTATCGATCTCGAGAAACAACTGACGAATGTAAATCTTATGTTTCTCGGGACGTGCAAACACCCGCTTGAGCATTAGAAAATATCTTCCTATATGAAAAAAGAATCCCATTTTCCTGTTTTACATTGTCAGTTCGGATAAAATTACAACTTAAAAAATGGATACAAAATATTTAACTCTCCGATTCGGATACAAAGAAGACAAATTTAATGACTTGCAGCTCGGATTCTTTTTTAAAAAGGATATATTTGATAGAAGATACATACCGATTTCTGCGAGATGCTTTTGTTAGAACTATTCGGCAAATGAGCCAATGCAATCTCCGGAAACTAACAGCTTACAGATGAACAAAACCTATTGTGTGATAATGGCAGGTGGTGTCGGTAGCCGGTTTTGGCCACTTAGCCGCGCAGCCAGGCCCAAACAATTTCTGGATATACTGGGCACCGGAAAGACTTTTCTGCAACAAACCTACGAGCGCTTTTTAAAAGTTACCCCTACCGAAAATTTCATTGTTGTCACTAACATAAAATACAAGGAACTGGTATTGGAGCAGTTGCCTGAGCTAAAAGAAGAACAGGTTTTACTCGAACCGCTTCGCCGAAATACAGCGCCTTGTTTAGCTTATGCTTTGCAAAAAATAAAACTGAAAGATCCGGAGGCTAAACTGATTGTCACTCCTTCAGATCACCTGATCCTTGACCGCGAAGAATTTATAAATCAACTAGAAAACGGGCTCAATTTTCTCGATTCGATTGAAGCGCTTATTACCCTCGGAATAAAACCCGACCGGCCTGAAACGATGTATGGTTACATCCAGATTAAAAACCGAAAGGAATTTCACAACCTTGACAACCTGTTTAAGGTGAAGACTTTTACCGAGAAACCCGATATGGAAATGGCAAAGATTTTTATCGAAACAGGCGAATTTTACTGGAACTCTGGTATTTTCATTTCCACTGTCGCTCATTTTATGGAAGCTTTCGATAAGTACCTGCCTGAAATGGCACAAGCTTTCAGAAATGGCGAACATTTACTAAATACCAGTAGCGAAGTAGCCTTTATCAAGAAAACCTATTCGGAGTGCCAGGCCATTTCGATCGATTACGGAATAATGGAAAAAGCCACCAACGTATATGTGCTTACAGCCGAATTTGGTTGGGCTGACCTCGGTAGCTGGAGCTCGTTGTACGATAAAAGCGGGAAGGATAAAAATGGAAATGCAGTGAGTGGAGACAATGCACTCGTGTACGACGCGAAAAATTGCATTGTGGATATTTCGGATGAAAAGGTAGCCGTTATCCAGGGGCTGGACGGATACATTATTGCCGAATCAAACGATGTGTTAATGGTATGTCGCCGAGAAGACGAAGACCAAATCAAGAAATTTGTAACCGATGTGCGGATTAAAAAAGGCGATTCGCTGGTGTAAAAACTTTTAAACGCACCATCCTGTATGTTTCAGAAACTTTCCTTTGGAACATGGCTTCAATTGGTTGAAGCAATTTCTGATCGACAATATTAAACAGGCTTGTAAAAAAGAACGACTCATTAATCCGGTCGCTCTTTTACTATTAAAACAATTGTATTTTATTAGTACCGTAGGACTTGATGAAGATATGGTTCGAAGGTATGTCCGTCATCAGGAAAAAGAAGAACGTAAAAGGAATCAGCGTTAATGTTTTCGGTAGTGTCGTTGAAAATACGCTGACGTTTCTTTTCACAAAGCCGGGTACGTTTTTTTTAGTTCCTGTTCGGGATGCTTGTGGAAGAATTTTAAAAAATAGGCAATCCGCCCGCGGTAAAAAAACATGTTATCGATGGCAATTCCATTGTCAGGGTTTCTTAATTCGAGTTGTAATCCGTCGTTTACGTAAAAATCGATTACCTGCGAAACAAGGTCCCCTTTATCTTAAAAATATTGATAAAGTGTTTTCTTGGAAATGCTAAATTCGGTAGCACCCGCATCCATGGTAATATTTTGGATGCCGTGCCCGAGGTACATTTGGCCAACGTTTTTTATGATGGACAGTTTCTTTTCTTCCATGGCGAAAAAGTAATCTTTCTGAACACCGGAAGCTATTTCGGCGCTTAACGTTTACCCAAGGTTAACTCAACAAACAGGCAGTGTAAAGGTTTTCTTTATAACGTAACAAATGCACGATGAAACTATGGGAACTCATTCAGTTTCCAAGAATAATATCGGCGAATGGCGAAAATTTACCTACTGCCGGGTTAAAATGCTCTGTGGAAGCCGGGCGTAAAACGATAGCTAACTGTATAATTTACAGTTTATTTTCAATCAGAATGCTGGCCAGATGAAGATCTTCGGGGTAAGTGATCTTGATATTTTCGCGGTTTCCGGCAACAATATGAATTGTATTGCCCAGGTTTTCAAGCACCGAAGCATCATCAGTAAATAGTTGGGAATAAGTTTGGCGGTAGGCCGCTTTGATTTCTTTTGTATTAAAGGTTTGAGGTGTTTGAACGAGATAGTAATTAGAGCGGTCAACCGCCTGGTTACGGGTTTCATCTACGAAGCGGAGTGATTCGGAAACCGGGACTACGGGTAAAGCGTTTCCTTTGCGGATGGTGGTGTCGAGGCAGTTTTGCAGTGTTTGTCCTGAAACCAGCGGACGCACTCCGTCATGAATAAAAACAATGCCTTCGTCGGGAAGCAGTGCGAGGCCATTTTTAACCGACTCGAAACGCGTTATTCCACCATTTGCCAGGCGATGTGTTATTAAAAAATCGAATTTTGCGCAAAGATCTTTCCAGCGTTCATGTTCGTCCGCCGGAAGAACCAAAATAAATTCAATACTTGAATCGAAACGATGAAAGGCTTCAAAAGTATACATTAAAACAGGTCTTCCGGCCAATTCCAGAAATTGTTTTGGCGTGCTGCGGTTCATTCGGGTTCCGCTTCCGCCAGCCACAATAAGAGCAAACATTTTGGTCATTCAGCCTGTTTATTTAGTAATTTCCGGCAATAAAAATAGCTCAAATAAATTCGAGATGGAAAAGGTTATGCAATTTTTAAGCGAACTCTCAGAAAACAACAACCGTGAATGGTTTCAGCAAAATAAAACATGGTACGACGAAAGCCGCGAAAAGGTACTTTTTCTTACCGATGTCCTGATCAGCGAAATTGGCAAATTCGACGCCTCGGTCCGGGGGCTTCGCCCGCAGGATTGCATGTTCCGTATTTTTCGCGATGTCAGGTTCTCGAACGATAAACGCCCGTATAAAACCAACTTTGGCAGTTTTATTTGTAAAGGTGGTCGTAAAAGCATGAATCCGGGTTATTATTTTCATCTCGAACCAAGTGGTTGTTTTGTGGCGGGAGGAATTTTTATGCCACCGGCTGAGCCGCTGCGTGCAGTTCGTTCGTATCTGGCCGGTCATGCTGAAGAGTTTATGGAAATTACCACTGGCCCTGATTTTAAAGCGTCGTTTCCCGAAATGTATGACGACCGGTTAAAAACAGCCCCCAAAGGTTTTCCGAAGGATCACGAACACATCGACCTGCTGAAATATAAATCGTTTATATTTTCGCAAAACTATAACGACAAACAAGTGAAGAGCAAAAATTATGTGGAAAATATGGTGAATGCTTTTCGTTTGGTCTCGCCGGTAACCCAGTTTCTATACCAGGCGCTCGGTTAGATTTATTTCAAATAAGGCAGATTTTGAGACGAATAGGGTTACTTTTCATGTTTTCAAGGAATATAAATGTATAAACCCTTATTTTTTATCTTCCCGATTTCAATGAAATGCCCCGGATGTTCTTTCCGGGGTTTTTTTTGTTTTAGCCGGACCATTTATTTATCAAATAAATGGTTTGTTTAAATCCTGGTTTTCGAATGCTATCAACAATACTGTTTATTAAGTACAGCATATCAGGCTTTTGAGTTGTTGAACACTTTTAATTCTTAGCAGAAGAAGTCCGAAAGGAAAAGATTATTTTTACCTCCTGTATAACCAAAAAAAAATTCTGTTATGAAGAAAATTCTACTGTTATTTTCAATTTTTGCAATGGTAGTTTCGGCAAATGCCCAGAACATTCAATTGCATTACGATCTCGGAAAAGATCGCAAGTTTTTTACTACCACTGTTGAAATGTTCAAACCCGACAAATACGGTTCAACCTTTTTCTTTATTGATATGGATTACAGCTCGGATGCCCGTAATGTTGACAACGGCATTTCGCTGGCTTACTGGGAAATTGCCCGGGCATTTAAGTGGAACGAGAATCAGAAGATTATGCCACGTGTTGAATACAACGGTGGGGTTTTTAAACTCGATGGCGAAGATGCTCCCTGGATTGCAATCGAAAATTGCTGGCTGGCCGGGGTGGAACGCACCTGGGCATCGGCTGATTTTTCTAAAATCCTGACACTTCAGGCTAATTACAAATACATTAAGGGCAAGGAAGATGCGTCGTTCCAGTTAACGGCAGTGTGGACAGTTAATTTCCTAAAAAACAAAATGTCGTTCCTGGGTTTTGCCGATTTCTGGAAAGAGGAAATGTTTTGGGGAACCAACTATCGATTTTTGGCCGAACCTCAGGTCTGGTATAATTTCAACCCGCATTTTTCTGTAGGTAGCGAAATTGAACTTGGGAATAATTTCATTGGGAAAGAGTTCAACATTTGTCCAACTATTGCTGTTAAAGCCACTTTCTAAATCTATAAAAACAAATTTATGATCGACAAATATTTTAGTATAAGCGAACGGGGCTCGTCGTTCAAAAAGGAAATTATTGGCGGCGCCACTACTTTCCTTACGATGGCCTACATCATTTTTGTAAACCCCAATGTTCTGGGCGATGCGGGAATGGATAAAAATGCACTGATTACGGTTACCATTCTGGCTTCAGTAATTGGTACCATTCTGGCAGGTGTTTGGGCAAAAGTACCTTACGCCATGGCTCCCGGTATGGGACTGAATGCCTTTTTTACGTACACACTTGTTTTGGGCGCAGGGGTTGAATGGCAAACCGCATTGGGCGTGGTATTTATTTCCGGTGTAATATTTCTGGCTCTAACGGTCACCGGAATTAGAACAAAGATCATTCACACAATTCCTCTTGGCTTGCGTCTGGCAACCGGTGCAGGTATTGGTTTGTTTATCTCATTCATTGGCTTTAAAAATATGGGATTAGTAGTTGCCAACCCGGCGACCTTTGTTGGATTAGGCACATTTACACCTCCCTTAATTATTGGCTTGGCAGGTCTTATTATTACGGCTATTCTTGAAGTGAAGAAAGTGAGAGGCGGAATTTTCTATGGAATTATTTTAACAACTATAATTGCTTTGATTGTTGGAGAAGTAAAAGCGCCCGATACACTTGTATCGATGCCTCCGTCAATCAGTCCGCTTGCGTTAAAACTCAATATTGTTTCGGCTCTAAGTTTTGGGTTGATAGGGGCGATTTTCTCATTTATGTTCGTCGATCTGTTCGATTCGGTGGGAACAATTGTTGCCTGCTCGTATGAAGCTGGTTTCGTTGACAAAGACGGGAAAGTGGAACACGTGGACCGCATTCTGGAGGCCGACGCTGTGGCAACAGTTGCTGGTGCGTTGTTAGGAACAAGTACTACAACCACATATATCGAATCGGCATCGGGGATTGCGAATGGAGCCAAAACTGGGTTTGCGTCTGTAATTACGGCAGCGCTATTTTTGCTGGCACTGTTTTTTGCCCCACTGATCGGGATTGTTCCTGGTTATGCAACTGCTCCTGCGCTTGTCATTGTCGGGGTTTACATGTTCAAAAATATCAGGCAGATTAATTTTAGCGATTTTTCTGAATCCATCCCGGCCTTTCTGACTATTATTTTAATGCCTTTGACTTACAGTATTTCCATCGGTTTGTCATTCGGTTTTATATCGTATGTGATTTTGAAAACCGTTGCCGGCAAATTCAGTGAAATCTCGTGGCTGATGTGGATTATTGCTGCATTATCGGTTTTGAACCTGATTTTGGGAGTGTAGCTTGAAGAAAATATTTTGCGAAATAAAAGGAGGTACAGTATTGTACCTCTTTTTTATTAATTTTGGCGGCAATGAGGCATTCGCTCAGTTGGTTGGGTCCGTCAGCTGACGGACGGATAGGGTAGGGGTCGTTAGTTCAGTTGGTTTAGAACGCATGCTTGACAGGCATGAGGTCGGCAGTTCGAATCTGCCACGACCCACAAAAATTCCAAACATATGTATTATCCCTATTTTTTATTTTCCGAGAAATTCAACAAAATATATGTGGGATACTCTGGGATCTGTTAAAATATAAGAAGTTAAATTCTAAAAACAGGACAGGGTAGGTCCGTCAGCTGACGGATGGTTCGAATCCAGTATGCCTCACATTAGATAAGGATTAGTTCTTCGAAAGGAACTTATCCTTTTTCGTTTTAATGTGCCACATTTTCTGTTAAATTTAGTCCGTATTATCAATTAACTAAATCTAAATCATGAAATCCATTCAACGCCGCGAGTTTGTTAAAACTGCCTCCCTGGCAGGAGCTGCAACATTACTGGTTCCTAATCTTTCAAATGCAATGAGAGTAGCAGGGGATAGTTTGAAAGGAAAGAAAATACTTTATGTTTATGGAGGATGGCCGGCACACGAACCAAAAGAATCAGTGGACTTGTTTGTTCCCTGGTTAAAATCGGAAGGCGCAGAAGTGATAGTTTCGGATTCTCTGGATGCTTATCTCGATGAAAAACTGATGCAATCACTGGATCTGCTTATTCAGACCTGGACCATGGGACAGATCAGCAATGAGCAGGAAAAAGCTTTATTGAAAGCAGTAAACAGTGGAGTTGGACTTGCTGGTTGGCACGGTGGAACTGGCGATTCGTTCCGTAATAACACCGAATTCCAGTTTATGGTAGGTGGACAGTGGGTGGCTCACCCGGGCGGTGTTATCGACTACACGGTTCAGGTTACGGATAAAAACGATCCGGTTACAGCAGGTTTAAAAGACTTTGTGATGCATTCGGAACAGTATTACATGCACGTCGATCCCAATGTGAAGGTGCTGGCAACCACGTCTTTTACCGATGAAAATTCTTCGTGGATCGGGGGAAGTGTAATGCCGGTAGCCTGGAAAAAATACTATGGCAATGGCCGGGTTTTTTATTCCTCACTTGGCCACGTAATGACAGACTTTGAAGTACCTGAAGCTTTTGAAATAATTAAACGTGGAATTCGCTGGGCAGCGGAAAGTAAGTACCAGCCCAAAGAAAAATGGGTGAGCCCGGTGTATAAATAAAATGAATATTCTCTTAACCCAACTTGTTAAAAATGCCCACCAAAAACAAAAAAATGCACAAATTTCGGCTATTTTATTTTGTGACTACCTGATAATCTATTGCAATATTTTTGAAAACCGTTTGTAGTCCCCGAATACATTTATTTTATTCAATCCTCCTTTTGTATATTTAAGGTTTGACAAATTAGCGGATAAACTTCTTGCTTTAAATAAGTTAATTAAAAAAGGAACCCACTTTCGTGAATTCCTTTTATCTTTGGTTGACCCGCCAAGGCTCGAACTTGGACTCTTCTGAACCAAAATCAGACGTGTTGCCAATTACACCACGGGTCAGTCCTTTAATGTCCTTTTGCTAAGGACGGTGCAAAAGTAAAAAAAATATTTATTTCGCAACATCGATGCAAATTTTTTTGATGCAACCTTCATCTTCTTCACTCTCTTTTAATTCCTTCATTTAGCGTTAAAAAATCTTAGTCTCCAATCGTTCAGGCGATCTCCTTCAAATTGCCCACTTCCTGAAAATTCGCGGCGTAAATTAATCGAAAAGCTTATCTTTGTTTGAGTTCTAAAAATCGGATTATGCAATACACAAAGCAGATTAATGCCATTTTAGGGTGGATCGTATTTATAATTGCCGCAATAACTTATTTCATGACCCTTGAACCAACAGTAAGTTGGTGGGACTGTGGAGAATTTATCACCAGTTCGTTTAAACTCGAAGTGGGCCATCCGCCGGGAGCGCCAACATTTATGATCCTGGCCCGCGTTTTTACTTTGTTTGCACCCGATGCCGGTAAAGCGGCCGTAATGGTGAATTCGGTGTCGGCATTAGCCAGCGCCGGAACTATTATGATCTTGTACTGGACAATTGTCCATTTGGCACGAAAACTCTTTGATTCTGCAGAACTCAGCACCGGCGAACAACTCGCAATTTGGGGAAGTGGTTTGGTGGGGGCCCTGGGTTTTGCGTTTACCGACTCGTTCTGGTTTTCAGCTGTCGAAGGTGAGGTTTACGCGCTCTCTTCGTTTTTTACAGCGCTCGTTTTTTGGGCTATTCTGAAATGGGAGAATGTGGCTGACGAAAAGAATTCAAACCGCTGGCTCATCCTTATTTCCTATTTAATGGGACTGTCGATAGGCGTGCACCTGTTAAACCTGCTGGCTATTCCTGCCATTGCGTTGGTGTACTATTTCAAAAAATACGAATTCTCGTGGAAAGGAGTAATTACAGCGCTCGCTGCTTCAATGGGTATTTTGCTAGGCATCCAGTATGGAATTATCCCCGGCGTGCCTAAGATCGCATTTCTTTTCGACCGGATATTTGTAAATGGATTTGGCCTGCCTTTTAACTCGGGTATTTTGTTCCTGGTGGTGGCAGCAATTGCCGGTTCGGTGTGGGCCATCCGTTACACGCGCAGGCGAAACCTTGTAGTTTGGAATACTGCGATTACCATGGTAATGGTAATCCTAATCGGATATACATCTTTTGCACTCATTCTGATACGTGCATCAGCCAACCCACCAATGAACCAGAACCATCCCGACAATGCGTTTGCGCTGGTTCGTTATCTTAACCGATCACAATACGGTGACCGGCCACTGGTTTACGGACAATATTACAATGCTCCGCGAACCGGCTCAACCGACCTGACCGACCAATACAATAAAGTAGATGGCAAATATAAAGTTACGGGGACCATCGCCGGAAAAGCTACTTTCGACCCTAGTATGGAAACCGTTTTTCCACGTATGTACAGTGATAACGAGAATCACATTAGGGCCTATAAACAGTGGGGAAAAGTAAAAGGGACTCCGGTGAGGGTACGTGAACGGGGCGAAGTAAAAACCCTGCAAAAACCCACATTTGGCGAGAACCTGCGCTTCTTCTTTTCTTACCAGGTGGGTTATATGTACATGCGCTATTTTATGTGGAATTTTGTTGGAAGACAAAACGATATGCAAGGGAATGGCGAATTTAACAATGGTAACTGGATCAGTGGAATCGATTTTCTCGACAGGGCTAAAATCGGCCCAAAAGATGAACTGCCTGATTACCTGAAGAACGATCCAAGCCGGAATGTGTATTATTTTCTGCCGCTATTATTTGGGTTAACCGGAATGTTTTTTCAGTATAATCGGGGCAAAGTAGGTAAGGAAACTTTTTCGGTAACCCTGCTGTTATTTGTGCTAACCGGAATTGCCATTGTAGTTTATCTGAACCAAACTCCGTTTCAACCCCGCGAACGTGATTATGCTTATGCCGGTTCGTATTATGCTTTTGCCATTTGGATGGGACTGGGAGTTGTTGCGCTTTATTCAACGGTGAACAAAGTGTTGAAAGGGGCGCCCGGGGCAATAGCGGTAACCTTAATTTCACTGGTTTTGGTGCCTGGCATTCTTGCCTCGCAAAACTGGCACGACCACGACCGTTCGGGAAGATATATGACCCGCGATTATGCAAAAAATTACCTCGAATCGTGTGCGCCAAATGCCATTTTATTTACTTACGGCGATAACGATACTTTCCCGCTTTGGTATGTTCAGGAAGTGGAAGGTGTTCGACCGGATATCAGGATCATTAATATCGGCTACCTGGGTATGGACTGGTACATTTATCAGCAAACCATTGCAAGCAACAATGCCGCACCTGTCCCATTTTCGTTTACACGCGATAAATACTATATGGGGCGCATGGATGCGATTCTTTTCCAGGACAGGATAGAAGGCCCTGTTGAGCTGAGTGAAGCGATGGATTTCCTGGGAAGCGACGATGTTCGCACTAAAGTGAAGGTAAGCACTGGCGATATGCTGGATTTTCTTCCCTCACGCGATTTTCACATCACTGTGGATAAAAATAAGGTGCTCGAAACCGGAACTGTTAAACCGGAGGATGCCGATAAAATAGTGGACCGTGTAAATATGCACATTGGGAAAAGTGTGATTGGGAAAAGCGAAATGGCCGTATTGAATATGATTGCAGCCAATAACTGGGAACGCCCGATTTATATCGATCATAGTTTGCTTTACACCGGAAGCATCTACTTTCTTGATTACCTTCAGTTCGAAGGACTGGCCTATCGTTTGGTGCCGATCCGCACACCTCGTCAGGGAATGAATTATGGACGGATTGATGCCGACATTCTCCATGATAAGGTGATGAACAAATTTGTTTGGGGAAATGTAAACGATCCGAATATTCATATGGACGAATACAACCGCAAACAGATCAACATTATGCAAACGCGCTATATGTTTGCCCGTTTGTCCGAAGCATTAATTCAGGAAGGTAAAAAAGATGAGGCGATTAAAGTGATCGACCGCATGTTCGAACTTTTCCCGAACGATATCATCCCTTATACATTCGACTCTTTCCCGGCGGTTGAACAATATTACCGTGCAGGAGCAACAGAAAAAGCCAACGAAGTGGTTCGGATAATGGCAAAAAACAGCCTCGACATGATCAAATATTATATTTCGTTACCCGACGAATTTATGCCTGCGGTGGAGGAGGATCAAAATCGCCAGATGAACAGTTTGAGAAACCTGGTAATCATTACAAAAAATTTTAAGCAAGATGAACTGACACAGGAGATCGATGCTCAATTGCAGGAATTGATCGATAAATTATCGGCCTAGTTTTTTGTTTGGTTGATTTGCTGAAATAACTTTTTCGAGAGTTTCGACCCACGCGAGCGAATGCCCGGTGTTGGACCAAACTCGGTTTGCTGTTGGATAATTTCAAATAATTCAGGTTTCAGATCGGGTTCTTTCTCCGAAATATTATACAATACCTGCATGGCATGAACGCGATTAGCTACCGGTTCTTTTTGCGAAGTAAAAATGCCCAGACAGTAATCGACCAGGAAGCCCGAATGTTCTGGTTGAATTTCGTGAAAGCCAATCAGCCGTAAAAGGTGTCTTTTTTTCCCGTGGTGTGTTTCCGATTTAAGCCGATCGATTATTTCAGGGATATAAGGTTGGATCCAATCGGGGTGTTTCTCATAAATTTTATCGACAATGTAAAGTGCTCTCCAGCCATTGGGATGTTCGTTGTATAAAGCAAATTTCATAAATTCAGGTTCAAGCGAAGGCTCAGAGTTAAGTTGATAGAGCAGTAACTCAAAATAATCCCACGATTCAATCAATTTACTGAAGTCATTATTTGTCATCATTCCTGTTTCGAACAAAGATAGCCAGAAAGCAAAATAGGCAAATAATCTTTTTTATTTTAGAACATGATTGATGTAAGTTGTGCATTGATAATTCAAAATGGCAAGGTGTTGGTTGCACAAAACGGGCATGAATTTGTAATTCCTGTTTTGGGAGAAAATCTCATCACAATTTCTTCAAATACAGGAAAATTTTTTAACGTGCTGAACCTTCTTACCAGTGGTAGTAAAAATCTTAAAGTTGAAATAAACTCAAAATAAAGACGAACCGGAGTTATCCAAAGAGAATCAATTGTACCAGCTCGTTGCTAAAGAATTTGCCTGTTTAAATCTTATTTAAAATGTAATTAAAGATTAATGGGCAATTAAGATTCAGATAAAACTTGAATCTTTTATTTGCGACATAATTATAATGTTTATCACTACTGAACGACTAAAAAAATAAAAGTTGGGGTTACTCCCCGAAGGTT
>WOYI010717453.1_pt1 | contig 49233 bp, 45 predicted proteins | sample 6423411 | NCBI WGS metagenome assembly WOYI01 (sample SAMN13441803, study PRJNA592873) | oil field metagenome | biome: oil field; feature: oil-well bore; material: oil-contaminated soil; isolation source: oil-contaminated soil from oil-well borehole | place: Germany: Wietze | collected 2016-10-18 ... | reverse complement strand
CCTCCGCAGGAAGAAATCAAACCTGAACCGAAAGTGACAACACCGCAAAGGCCTCCGGTGGAATCTGCTGCGCCTCAGTGGGAAGAACCAAGACAGTTTCAACCGGGACCGGCCATGCCGCAGCAGCCGCCTGAGCCTGTGCCTGTACATCCTCCGCAGGAAGAAATCAAACCTGAACCGAAAGTGACAACACCGCAAAGGCCTCACATGGGACCTGCTGCGCCTCAATGGGAAGAACCAAAACCTGTTCCGCCAAAGGTGGTGCCTCTGGGAAAAACTGCTGCAAATCCAGTTCCTGTTCAGGGTATGCCGCAGGGAAGAACCGCTCCTCCTCAACCTTCATCCAGTCCTGCTGAGACACAACCTCTGGAAACGATGGAACAACAGACACAGGCGGAGCAGGAAGTTTTTGAAGAAGTATTTGTCGGTAAACAAAAGATCCGGTTGGCCATACCTTCTCATGTTATAAAGCAGGCGCAAACGGCAACCAATCAAAACAAAAACAAACTGGCCGGATATTGGGCTGCGCAAATCCTTAAAGGAAATCCGCAGATGATGCACTCATCGCTTTTCGATCCTGTTACTGTTTGGTTTGAAGTAAAAAACATTGTTTTAAAAAAATTTAACAACGCCTAAATATAATTTAAAACTATGGCATTGTTCCGAAAATCAGGGATAAATAATTTTGGAAAAGAGAACATCCGAAAAACAGTTCAATGCTCGTTCAGACAACAAAAAGTTGATCATCTGTCGTCGTAATAAATCTGTTGAAAAAGAAACAAAATCCGTTGGCGATTACAGCAGCCTGGGCATCTCTTATCTTGAGAATCAGGATTATGATAATGCTCTGGAATGTTTTCAAAGAATAACGGAACTGGAACCAAACAATCCCAAAGCATTTATCAATCTCGGTTTCGTCTATGAAAAAATAGACATGCTGGATACTGCAAAAAAATGCTACGAAAGAGCCCTTGAAATTAAATACGACCATATCGGGGCCATTACAAAAATCGGCCATATCTTCGAGTTGCAGGGAGATTATCACAATGCCGTAAATCAGTATACAAGAGCCATTGAATTCGTTCCGCATGATGTTGAACCCCGTTTCTGTTTGGCGACGCTGTATGACAGACACGACATGTACGATGAAGCGGCGGAAGAATATGAAAACATCCTTGAAATTAACCCAAAACATACGAAGTCTCTGCACAATTTGGGCAGAATCCATTTCCAGAACGGAGAATACGCCAGAGCTTTGAATATTTTCCGCAATGTCCTTAAACTGGAGCCGGAAAATACGGATGCTTGGAACGATCTGGGTTCGGTATATGAAATAACCAACAATCTTATACAGGCGATATCAACTTATCGCAAAGCTCTCAAAGTTAACCCTCTTCACGAAGAAACCAATTTTAATCTGGCCAATGCCTATTTTTCATTATTCTTATCACACCCTAATATTGTAAACGTGCAGGACATTATTGAACGTCTGCAGGTTGTCCTTTCCCAGAATCCAAACAACAAAAAAGTCTGGGACCTTTTGACGAAAATAACACCGTCTTAGAATCGGAAAATTCCATTTTGCTTTAACAGAATAACAACGCTGCCGGTAAAGCCCGCCGAAACAAGCCCACCGGCATCACTGCTGAAATAAAGATTTCTTCATCACGGCATCTGCGGAACGCAGATAGATGGGAACAAATGTCCGTGCATCCAGCAATTCGTTTCGTTTGTATTTTTCAATGCCTAAAATACCGACAGACGAAGCTCTGATATACTGCTGCAACGCTGAAGCGATACTGATTTTTTTATTGTTGGTGCTGGTTATGATATCGGCATATTTCACGGCGCCGTCGCCAATAAAAATTACGTCCTCGTCAGAATCATGTTCCATGTCAGCCGGATTCAAAACTTTATCTTCGCACAACTGCGCCAAATCGCCGTTTTCCTTATACGCAAAGCGGGCAAGATAAACCTGTCCCCTTCCGGCGTCCATTACAGAACAAATGATTTTTGAACTTTTGCCTGCATTTAACGCAAGAGCCGCAAGAGAAGAAACTCCGGCGGCAGGCTTTCCTGTTGCCAGCATCAGTCCTTTGAGCGTACCGGCTCCCATACGCAGTCCTGTAAACGAACCGGGACCAATCGTACAGGCAAATAAATCAACATCGGCAATTTTTATTCCTGTCTGAAGGCAGGCTTGATTAATAACAGGCAAAAGCACTTCCGAATGATTTAAATCAATATTGATTATGGTATCATAAAGAATAGCATTCTCCCGTAAGATTGCTACAGCAACGGTTTGGGAAGAAGTATCAAAAGCTAAAGTCAACATGGCTCATTTAAAATATTTTGTAATATCATTGATAAATTTTAAGTTTAACCGCTCAATGTCAATAAAAATCACAAAAATCATCAGCATTAACAAAACGGCAAAACCGATTTGCTGGGATAGTTCTTTTACTTTCATGCTTATTTCTCTTCTGGTTACAATTTCAATCATATAGAAGAAGATATGGCCGCCATCAAGAACAGGGATGGGGAAAAGATTAATTACTCCCAGGTTTATGGAAAGCACGGCCATAAAAAGAATGAAAGGAATTATGCCTTCTTTTACCTGAGCACCGGCGACCTGAGCAATAAAAATCGGACCACCCAAAGTTCGTGGCGAAATAACACCCTCAAAAATTTTAACCACAGAAATAACTGTCAGTTTGCTAATCTCCCATGTCTTGCTAAACGAAGCAATCATCGCATCCCAGGGATTCTTTCTTTCTACCACCATATCTCCGGCGGGAGAAACTCCAATAAGATATCTGGATTCTTCTTCACCAAAAATATTTTTTGCTTTGGACAACTTTGGCTTAATTAACAGATGTTTTATTTCTCTGCCTCTCTCGATCGCGACGTCAACATCTTTGCCTTTACTCTTAGCTATTGCCGATTTTATATCTTCCCAAAAGATAATTTTTTGTCCATCAATGGAAATGATTTTATCGCCACTCATCAGACCCGCTTCCATAGAGGCGCTTTCTTTTTGCACTGTTCCAACGACAGAGGTCAGGTTAGGTAAACCGTACATGAAAACAAAAGCAAATATTACTATAGCCAACAAGAAGTTAAAAACGGGACCAGCTAAAACAATCAACATGCGTTTCCATATCGCCTGCTTAAAAAACGATCTTTTTTCATCTTCCGGCGATAATTCTTCATTGCCCGACTCACCCAGAAGTTTGACAAATCCGCCCAAAGGTATCCAGGAAAGCGCATATTCCGTTTCTCCAATTTTCTTACTGACGATCTTAGGCCCAAAACCGAGAGAAAATTTTAAAACGCCCACTCCGGCGATTCGAGCGGCTATAAAATGTCCAAATTCATGAACGGAAATAAGAACACCCAGTAATATTATAAAAGAAATTAAGGTAATCATTACATTATCCTTTCTATTATTTTGCTAGTCTCTCTTCTTGCCCATAAATCGGCTTGTAGAATATCCTCTAAAGAAGGAGTGTTAATTGAATGATGAAGATCAAGAACCGTTTCAATGATCTTAGGCAAATCAATGAACCTGATTTTCTTTTCCATGAATGCAGCTACAGCGATTTCATCAGCGGCATTTAAAACAACCGGAGCCGTGCCGCCGCAAATACCTGCCGCGTAGGCAAGACCAAGACAAGGAAATTTCTTTATATCCGGATTGCGAAATTCCAAATTTCCTGTTTTTACAAGATTCAAAGATGGAAGATCATTGATTATCCTTTCCGGATAAGTTAAGGCATAAGCAATAGGCAATTTCATATCCGGGATTCCCATTTGCGCCAAAAAAGCTCCGTCAACAAATTCCACCATGGAATGCACTATGCTTTGCGGATGAATTAAAACATCGATATGGCTGAAATCAACATTAAAAAACCATTTAGCCTCGATAACCTCTAATCCCTTGTTCATCATCGAAGCAGAATCGATAGTTACTTTCTTCCCCATCTTCCAGTTGGGATGGCGCAATGTTTGACTGAGACTGACTTTCTTCAATTCATTGCCGGTGAAATCTAGAAAAGGCCCCCCGGAAGCCGTCAAAATTATCCGCCTTAAATTTTTACTCGTCTGTCCTTCCAAACATTGAAATATTGCGCTGTGCTCACTGTCAACTGGAATAATTTTTACACTTTTTTTTATCGCTCTTCCGGTTACAATTTCCCCAGCCATAACCATCGTTTCCTTGTTGGCTAAAGCGATATCCTTGCCCGCTTCAATTGCCGCCAACGTTGGTATAAGACCCGCGGAACCTGAGATAGCGGAAATGACGACATCCGCCGAAGGCAAGGAAGCAATCTCTTTCAATCCTTCCTGATCATAAAATATTTTAACCTTATCTTTAGTTGTTAAGGAATCACGAAGTTGAAGAGCGCTTTCTTTGGCGCTTACAGCAACCACTTTGGGCTTAAATTTTTCTATTTGTTTTTTGAGCAGCGCTATATTTTTTCCGGCGGCAAGCGCCACGACTTGAAAACGTTCAGGATTTTTTCCAATAACATCCAGCGCACTGCATCCAATCGAACCTGTTGATCCCAAAATCGTTATTTTTTTCATTTATCCAATTATAAACATCCGGTAATAATAAACAAAGGGAGCAATAAAAAGCAGGCAATCCAGACGATCAAGGATGCCCCCGTGACCGGGCAGAATTGAACCCGCATCCTTAAGCCCGTAATTTCTTTTAATAGCAGATTCACAAATATCGCCCAGCTGCCCGATAATACTGCCGGTAAAAGCAAGAATTAGTATTTGCGTAACCGGTATTTCCGGGAGGAAGTAGTAACTGAAGATCAGACAAGCGCTTGTGCTTCCCAGGACCAATCCAGCCAAACCTTCCACAGTTTTACCGGGACTGACAAAAGGAGCGAGTTTATGTTTACCGAAATATTTACCCGCATATAACGCAAATATATCACCAATGAAGGCAAGGAATAATACAAAGAATATCCATTCTATTCCTTTATCCATTATTCGTAATGAAATGAAATATGACATCAAAAAAGGTATGTACATCATACCGAAGATTACTTTAGCAACGGACAGAACATCAAACTCTGCTTCTTTAATCGACAGGACAAATAGCATAAAAACAATCAACACGGAGAAGGACAGTATGGCAAGTAAATGCTGACTATTTCCCAATAAGACTGACAAAGGAATCATTACCGCCAGCATCAGACCTTCAATTTTTTCCTTTACAAAACCTTTCCCGAAAACCATGTGATTGTATTCCCAAACTCCGCCCATGATAAAGAAAATAACAAGAGCCGCAAATATTTCTTTTGAACCGGACACGATAATTAAGACTAATACAGGCGCCAGGACAAGACCTGTCACCCATCTTTTTAATAATGAATTACTTTTCCCGGACGTGTTTTCGGACATTTATTTTTCTCTTAACATTTCACTCTTCACGATTCACCATTTACCATTTACCATTTACTATTCACTTCACTTCTTTCAACTGTTCGCTGGTCAGACCAAAACGTCTTTCACGTTTCTGATAACTGGCAATTGCTTTAAAAAGATCATCCTTTGTAAAATCAGGCCAGAGAACATTGGTAAAATAGAGTTCCGTGTAAGCCATCTGCCAGAGCAGGAAATTACTGATGCGATATTCGCCGCTGGTACGAATCAACAAATCCGGATCAGGAATTCCGGAAGTATACAAATAACGATCAAAAGTTTCTTTATTAATATCACTGATATCCATTTTACCTGTTATATTATCCTGAACAATTCTTCTTACAGCGCTGATAATCTCATCTTTTCCACCGTAACTCAAAGCCAGATTTAAAACCATCTTGTCATTCTTTGCCGTGCATTCTTTTGTCTGTAAGAGTTTCTTTTGTACAGCCGGATGCAAACGATCTATTTCACCGATTGTTGTGAGCCGGATTCCCTGTTTTTGCAGTTCCTTTGCTTCTTTGGTCAAATATTCATCCAAAAGGAACATCAAAGCTTCTACTTCTTTTGCCGGACGTTCCCAATTTTCTATGGAAAAGGCATACAGGGTTAGATATTCAATACCTATTTCGCGACACGCTTTGATGACAGTCCTGACAGCTTTGGCGCCTTGTCTATGTCCGCGAATTCTGCCTATGGCATGTTGTTTAGCCCAACGGCCATTACCATCCACAATTATGGCTATGTGCCGGGGCAATTTATTCCAGTCAATTTTTATCACTAATCAGGCTCCAATTAATTGTCACTCTAATAGACAGAGCAATTTTTTTCAACAGGGAATCTCATTTCGTTAAATATTAATAATATCTTTAAAAATCAGCCCTTAAATAAAACAATGCATTGGACAAGTACGCATAAAAACAAATGGGGAGTTTTCGACTCCCCATTGATGTATTTATGAAAAGTTTGGTTTAAATCTCCATTATTTCTTTTTCTTTGGCTGCAAGTACTTTGTCTGTTTTTTCGATATATTGATCAGTTAATTTTTGAACTTCATCCTGTGCGGTAAAAAGCTCATCCTCCGCTATTTTATTGTTCTTTTTTATATTTTTTAATTCTTCATTAGCATCCCTGCGGGCATTACGTAATTTGACTTTTCCTTCTTCCGCCATCTTTTTAACAACCTTAACCAGTTCTTTGCGCCGTTCTTCTGTCAATTGAGGAATAGATAGACGCACTACTTTGCCGTCATTTGACGGCGTCAAACCTAAATCCGATTTTTGAATAGCCTTCTCAATTGCACCAATTACCGAGGCATCCCATGGAACAATAAGAATTAGACGGTTTTCCGGAATAGAAATATTGGCAACTTGATTCAGGGGAGTAGCGGCACCGTAATAATCAACCTTTATTCCATCCAGAAGCGCAACGGATGCTCTGCCTGTTCTCACTCTGCTGAAGGATTTACTTAGACTAACAATTGTTTTTTCCATTTCGTCTTTAAATTTTTGAAAAATAGTTTCTTTCATATCATTCTCCTACATAAGTGCCAATTTTGAGACCACAAATTGCCCTACGGATATTACCTTTCTTTTGCAAATTAAAAACAATAATGGGCAGCAAATTATCCCGGCAAAGCGATATTGCAGTTGCATCCATTACTTTAAGGTTTTTAGTTAAGACTTCTATATAACTGATATTTTTAAACATGATCGCTTTTTTATTCTTTACCGGATCGCTGTCATATACTCCATCGACCTTAGTAGCCTTCATTATAACATCAGCTTTGATTTCCATAGCCCTTAAAGATGCCGCTGTATCCGTAGTAAAATAAGGATTACCGGTCCCACCGGCAAAGATAACCACTCTTCCTTTTTCTAAATGGCGAATGGCTCTTCGCTGAATAAACGGTTCGGCAATTTCATGCATTTCAATCGATGATTGTACACGCGTAGGTATGCCACACCTCTCCAACGCGCTTTGCAGAGCCAGGCTATTAATCACAGTAGCCAGCATACCCATGTAATCGGCTGAAATCCGGTCTATACCCTTGGAACCGGATTCCAGTCCCCGAAAGATATTGCCGCCTCCAACAACAATTCCAATTTGAATATTAAGATCGGCAACAGATTTTATCTCCTGAGCAATGAAATTAGCCACATCCGGATCAATTCCGAACGGCTGTTTGCCTAAAAGAGATTCTCCGCTCAATTTCAATAATATTCTTTTATAAACGGCTTTTTCTTTTATTTTACCCACCTATTTTTTAATTTCCTCTCCCAGTTGAAATCTTGCAAATCTGCGAATAACAACATTCTCGCCGGTTTTGGCTATGGTGTTACTTAAAAGCGTCCCGATAGTAATATCCGTGTCCTTTATGAATTTCTGCTCAACCAGACAGACTTCTTCGTAATATTTTTTGAGTTTACCTTCAATTATCTTATCCCATATTTTTTCCGGTTTTTTCTCTTCCTGCAACTGACTGCGGTAAATTTCTTTCTCTCTTTCCAAAACGTCGGCTGGAACTTCATCCGGCCGGACATAAAGCGGATTTGATGCTGCGATATGCATGGCAATATCTTTGGCCATTTTTTGAAAATCATCTGTCTTTGCCACAAAATCAGTTTCGCAATTTATTTCCACCATCACGCCAATTTTGCCACCCATATGAATATAAGAAGCTACCGTACCATCTTTAGCAGCTTTAGAAGATCTTTTCGTTGCCGCCGATAAGCCCTTTTTTCTTAAATAATCGATTGCTTTTTCAAAATCACCGTCCGTGGCTTTTAATGCTTCCTTGCAATCCATCATGCCCGTACCGGTTTTTACTCTTAACTCTTTAACCATTACTGAAGTTATTTCCAATTTTATATTCCTCCCTTAACTCATTAATAATAAATAAAAGCTTATAGTTATCTGAATGATTTGCCGGTTTACTCTTCAGATTGTGCAACCTTGTCTTCCATTTCTATACTTGCGGGAATATCTGTTTCCTCCTGCCTGGTTTCGACAATCACATCTGTTTCCTTATTCGATTCTGCCGTCAGCTTTTCTTCCAGACGCTTTTTCCCTTCCAAAACCGCATCGGCAAATTTAGAGGTAAACAATTTAATCGCTCTGATGGCATCATCATTTCCCGGTATAATATAATCGATAGCATCAGGATCACAATTCGTATCAACTATCGCCACTATCGGAATCCTTAACTTTTTCGCTTCATTAACCGTTATATGTTCACGGCTGGGATCAACGATAAAAACAGCCGCCGGTGTGGATTTCATGTTTCTGATTCCACCTAAAACATTTTCCAGTTTTTCCTTTTCCTTTTGCAATTTGGTTATTTCTTTTTTAGGAAAAGCTTTAATGGAGTCATCATTGAACATGTTCGTCAAGGTGTTTAAACGATCAATACTCTTTTTAATTGTAGCGAAATTCGTCAACATTCCGCCGAGCCAGCGTTGATTGACGTAAGGCATGCCGCAGCGCACAGCATCTTCTTTAATGGCTTCCTGTGATTGTTTTTTTGTGCCCACAAAAAGCACTTCTTTGCCCTGACTGACAACATCAATCACAAAATTATACGCCGTCTGAAACAAACCGACGGTCTGCTGAAGATCGATAATGTAGATGTTGTTTCTCGCCCCGAAGATGTATGGTTTCATCTTGGGATTCCATTTGTTTGTCTGATGTCCGAAATGAACACCGGCTTCCAGTAAAAGTTTCATTGAAATTGCTGACATATTTATCTCCTTATTTTGTTTTTTCCTCCACCTTCATCAACTTGCGCGGCAAACTTAAATTTAAGCAACATACCGGCAATCCGAAGATGTGCGAAATTTATCTGGCGGCACTTAGCATAAACATTCTAAATAATCAAGTTTAAATAACCGTTTCCGGCAATAAAATTAATGCTTTTTAAAGGCGATCAGGTCGTGTAATCGGCGTTTATTTTCACATAATCGCAGGAAAGATCAGAGGTATAAACAAGATATGATTTATCTCCTGCCCCCAATCCAACGTGCACATTGATCCTGTCTTTTTTAAATATTTCTTTCAATTCGCTTAAATTAAAAGCAACGGGAGAATCCTGATGAAACACCATTTTGCCGCCAATGGACAGGCTTACTTTTTCCTTCTCCATGGATATTCCGGAAGAACCAAGGGCGGCAATTATTCTTCCCCAGTTAGGATCTTCTCCAAAAAAAGCCGTTTTGACCAGATTGGAGTTCGCGATAGCATAGGCGGCAGACCGCGCATCCGATTTTGATTTAGCGCCTTCCACCATAATGGATATAAATTTGGTCGCTCCTTCGCCATCCTGAACAACAGCCTGGCAAAGTTCCGTTAAAACCTCGGATAACATGTCACGAAAACGCTGCAGGCGGGCTTGCACCTTCTCCAATGGATTATTGCCGGCTAAACCATTAGCCATGATAATCGCCATGTCATTGGTGCTCATACAGCCGTCAACACTGATGGAATTAAATGTAGAATTAATGACCTGATGAAACACTGTGCTCAAAGCTTTGGAATCGATTAAAGCATCGGTCATTACATAAGTCAGCAAAGTCGCCATATTGGGTTCAATCATCCCGGCTCCTTTGGCGATACCGCAAATGGTAATATCTTTTGCTCCGACCACGCCTTTGCGGATGGCAACCTTGGGATATTTATCCGTTGTCATCATTGCCTCTTCCGCATCCTCAATTCCGGCCTCGTTTAATCCTTTAACCAGTTTACCGATGCCGCTTTCTATCTTTTTTAAGGGAAGTCTCTTTCCAATCACTCCCGTCGAACTTACCAGGACTAATTCATCTTTTATTTTCATTTCTCTGGATAAAGCCGCGGAAACAGCCAAGGCATCCCTGTAACCTTCTTTCCCTGTTGCCGCGTTGGCACAACCACTGTTGGTAATGATTGCCTGAGCTATGCCTCTTTTAACACGTTCTTCATTAATCAGCAGCGGCGCCGCTTTAAAGGTATTTTTAGTAAATACTGCCGCCACTTTTGCGGGTACGGTAGAATAAATCAAGCCCAGGTCTTTTTTGTCGGGCCCCTTAATACCAACGGCAATTCCATTCGCCAGAAAGCCGGGCACACATATTTTTATTTTATTTTTAACCATAACACCACTTCCTTTTTTTCTAATAACTTAAGCGCCGCAACATTTCTTATATTTCTTACCGCTCCCGCAAGGACAGGGATCATTCCTTCCGGTCTTGGCGCCTTCATGCTTAACCGTTTTTGATTCGGGCACATCTTCCCCGCGGCTCATAATATAATCCTGCTTTTGCTTCTGCCGTATTTCTTCTACTTCTTCCTCTCTCTGGATTCTAATCAGGCAAAGTTTTTCGAGTACATCCATTTTAATGCGGGCAATCATTTCCATGAACATCTCATACCCTTCACGCTGATATTCCCTGACCGGATCCTTTTGAGCGTAGCCGCGCAGACCGATTCCTTCTCTTAGATGGTCCATCGCCAGCAGATGTTCTTTCCACTGAGTGTCTATGGCCTGGAGCATGATGACCTTCATCAGGTAATCCATAAGCTCCTTGCCGAATTCATTTTCCTTATTATGCAGAAGTTTTTGGACGCCTTCAATTATAAATTCACGAACGGACAACTGAGCAGAATTATTCTGCCCTAAATTGACTAAATCAAATTTTATATTGAACTGCTTGAACAAAGCATCCTCAAATCCTTTAAGGTTCCATTCCTCCTTATTTTCTTTCTCATTCATAAATTCGGACAAAAGATCATCGATGATTTCTTCAATCATCTCATGAACATCTGTCCATAAGTCTTCGCCACGCAGCACTTTTTTACGCTGTTCGTAAATTACTTTACGCTGCCTGTTCATTACGTCATCATAATCAAGCAGATGTTTGCGGATATCAAAGTTTTGTCCTTCGACACGCTTCTGGGCATTTTCTATAGCACGGGAAATATATTTATGTTCAATCGGCTGATCCTCTTCAATGCCGATTCTATCCATAATCCCGGATATTCTCTCCGCGCCGAATATACGCAAAAGGTCATCTTCCAGAGAAAGATAAAAGCGCGAAGACCCATTATCACCCTGACGTCCTGACCGGCCTCTTAACTGGTTATCGATTCGGCGGCTTTCATGGCGTTCGGTGCCTAAAATATGCAGGCCTCCCAACTCCGCCACCCCTTCTCCCAGTTTAATATCAGTGCCACGACCAGCCATATTTGTGGATATCGTAACCATTCCCGGCTGGCCGGCGTTGGCAACTATCTCCGCTTCCCTTTCATGATTTTTAGCATTCAGCACATGATGCTTAACCCCGGACTTGGTCAGATATTTGCTGAGGAGTTCAGATTTCTCTATCGAGATAGTCCCGATCAAAACCGGTCTTTTCTCCTTATTTAATTCTTTGACTTCTTTAATGACGGCTTTGATTTTTTCCTCTTCTGTTTTATAGATTAAGTCGTTGTAATCATCACGAATCATCGGCATATTGGTCGGAACAACCAAAACGTCAAGATTATATATTTTCTTGAATTCGGCCGCTTCCGTATCGGCGGTTCCGGTCATTCCCGCCAGTTTCTTGTACATTCTAAAATAATTCTGAAACGTGATGGAAGCCAGCGTTTGATTTTCTTTTTCAATTTTCACCTTTTCTTTCGCTTCCAGCGCCTGATGCAGGCCGTCACTGTAGCGTCGTCCGGGCATTATTCTTCCCGTGAATTCATCAACAATTATAACTTCTCCGTCTTTCACCAGATAATCCACATCCCGTCTAAACAAAGTATGGGCGCGGAGAGCCTGATTGACATGATGAACGATTTCTATATTGCGTGGTTCGTAAAGATTTTGCACATTCAAAAATCCCTCAACATGTGCAACACCTTCTTCGGTAAGAACAACCGTTTTGCTTTTTTCTTCTATCGTGTAATCAGCATCTTTTTTTAACCGGGGAATGATTTGATTAATTTTATAATATTTATCCGTTGATTCTTCGGAAGGACCGGAAATAATTAATGGGGTTCTGGCTTCATCAATCAAAATACTGTCAACTTCATCAACGATAGCATAATTGAACTCGCGTTGAACATAATCATCCAGCGTAAATTTCATGTTGTCGCGAAGATAATCAAAACCAAATTCATTATTGGTTCCGTACGTAATATCACAGTGATAGGCTTCTCTTCTCTCGGGATCATCCAAACCATGAACAATCACGCCAACGCTCAGGCCCAAAAATTTATAAATAGGCCCCATCCATTCAGCATCTCTCTTGGCCAGATAATCATTGACCGTAACTACATGACATCCCTTTTGCTCCAACGAGTTAAGATAAAGAGGCATCGTCGCGGCCAGTGTTTTTCCTTCACCTGTTTTCATTTCGGCAATCTTACCTTCATGTAAAACAATTCCGCCGATTACCTGAACATCGAAAGGCCTCATCAGTAAAGTACGGCGGGAAGCCTCCCTGGCCACAGCAAAAGCTTCCGTCAGAATATCATCAAGAGTAAAACCATTTTTTAATTTTTCCCTGAAATAAGGAGTCTTGGCCCGCAATTCTTCATCAGTTAAAGACATCATCGCCGGTTCGAAATTATTGATTTCATCTAATAGCAACGACAACCGCTTTAATTCCCGGTCATTTTTTGTTCCCACAATTTTTTTAAGTATGTCTTCCAGAAACATGGATTACCTTTTTAAAAAAAAACCGGCAAGCTTACCGGTGAGTTTAAGTATTTTAATTTTATTGACAATAAAAGCTCTTGCTTCCGGGAGGAAACCCTCCGGCAATGAAAACGATTATTGTTACCTGCCTACACAATCAGACGATCAACTGCCTCTCAAGTACTTTTTAGGATTTACCGGAATATTGTTGACAAACACTGCATAGTGAAGATGCGACCCTGTACTGCGGCCGGTATCGCCAACATAACCGATAATATCTCCTCTTTTAACCCTCATTCCTTGTTTTACGGCCATTTTGGACAAATGGGCAAAACCGGTAGCCAAACCACGGCCATGATCAATTTTTACAAAATTACCATCCTGTGAATTATAGGTACTGATAACCACGATTCCATCTGCCGGCGCAATTACTTCCTTACCAAACCGGGTCGATATATCCAGTCCTCTATGAAATTCCACACCTGATCTGAAAGGTGATTGTCGCGATCCGAACTCCGATGTAACCCAGCCTTTTACGGGCCAGATGGAAGGAGTACAAGCAAGGATAGATTTTTGTTCATGCAGGAAAGCTAATAATTCGCTAAAGCTTTTTTCCCGGTATCCGGCATCTTCATTAAGTTTTTCAATGCCTTGACGCATTCCGGCGATTAATTTCTTCTGGTCCTGATCCAGCAAAGAATTTATTTTTGTTTCATTATCGGATCCGCCAATACCCAATGGCATTTTTTTACCGCGATTTGTTTCATATGCCAAAGATCTGATATTTTTATCAACTTGCCTAAGCTCTTCCATTCGATCTGAAAATGCGTCCATTTTCATGGCCAGATCCCGAAACTGCTGAGACTGCTCTTTTGTTTGTTGTCTTAATCTTGCCAATTCAGCCCGGTCCCTTTTGATACTCGCGTAATCATACACAACATAGAGAGTTACTAAAATGATGACAACAAAAGCAATAAGAATATTACGGATAAAAGTTTTGGGAACAGATATTTTTTTAACTCCACTCTTGCGGTTGGGAATAATCATCAATGTAAAGTGATCCGGCATTATTTCTTTCCCTTGATTTATAGATGAGATTAGCAAGTTTTCTGATTTTAGATTCACTTAGCTATCACAGAAAAAGATTCAAAGTCAAGGGGCAAAAATAGAGATTGCTTTTTTTAAGAATTCAAAATTGATGAAGTCGTAAAAAGTCGAAAAACCGTCATACCGGTGAAGGCCGGTATCCAGAACCTATTGAAATAACTGGATTCCCGCCTTCGCGGGAATGACAAAAAAGGGCAAAAGCGACTTTTTACGAGACCATCAAAATTCATAAATTTGGGGATTGGGGGATAAGTCGAACTGAAATTTCGGTTGTTAAATGTCGGCCAAGCTCTTTATTCGGAGAATATTGTGTCTAAAATGAAGCTTTGCCGATAAAAAACCGGTTGCGGAACACACCAATCCCTCCGTCTTTAATCTCCTTGTTTTTCAACAACTGTTTTTTGTTTATTCCAGCATCAACTCGTAATTACGTTTCCTCATTGACAAAAACATCAGGTATTTTTCAACTCCGGCGGCAATCTTCAAAATGGTCATCCGGCCATGTTCGATATGGATGCTCTTTCATTATATATCCAGACCATTTCCGCCTTGCTCTGTTCAAGCATGTTGGTCGCCAAACAATGATAGCGATAATTGTTCCGGAAAAGTTCACCCTGGTTCTCCCGCCACCGCAAAACGATGAGCCGGAAGGATGCTTTGCCTTTTTCCGTAATATGGATGGTCTGGGCTATCTCTCTGTCCGTCATAACGCCGTCTCTTGTTCGAAATGGCTTCCATGTTCCTTCTTTAAATTCATAGGCAACGACTGTACATCTTCTATGGATTCCCCTCCTCCGTAAAGCATCAAAGAAATCGGAATAATATACGCGCTCGCGCTATAGCTGTGCCCGGAACCTGCCTGAATAACAAAGAGGGTTCTTCTGCTTTTTTATAGACCAATCTCTATTTTAGGGCAATTTCAATTAATTTTTATCCGTCTTACTTCCTTACGTCCGTATCATCATCCCCGCGCCGCCTTGCGCCGGTGGACCAGCGAATACAGAAGCGGCACGAGGATCAGGGTCACAAACCCGCCGACAATAAGCCCCCCGATGATCGTGATGCCCAATGCATTCCATATTTCCGATCCTTCGCCCCGGGAAAGGGCGAGCGGGACCATGCCGAATATCATGGCGAGGCTCGTCATGAGCACGGGCCGCAGGCGTGTTCTTCCCCCCGTGACAATCGCTTCGTTCAACCCCATCCCGCCCTCCCTCAACTGCTTGGTGTAGTCTACGAGCACGATGGCGTTCCTGACCACAATGCCCACGAGCATGATTACCCCCATGAAGCTCATCAGGTTGAGCGAAGTCACCGTCAAGACGAAGGCCCAGATCACCCCGACAAAAGCGAAAGGAACCGAGAACATAATGATGAAGGGATCGACGAAATCCTCGAACTGCCCGGCCATGACCATATAGACGAGGACCACACCCAGGATTAAAAGAAGGATCAGGTCGCGAAAGACCGTTTCTTGCTCTTTAACCTCTCCGCCCCACTCAATGGAGACCCCGGGAGGCAATTGAAGAGAGTTTATCTTTTTTTGAATATCGCCTGCCACATCACCGAGGACCCTCCCTTGGACACCTGCCATAACCTTGGTGACTCTGTTCCTGTTTTTTCGTTCGATCTCCACGGGCCCGAAGGTTTCCTGAATAGAGGCGACATTCCGAAGTTGGACGGTCTGACCTTTGACTGTCGTGAGAGGGGTTTCCCCAATTTCACGGATACTCTCCCGTTGCTCCTTTTTGAGTCTCAATTCGATTTCGAAGTCGTCGCCTGCCTCCCGGAACTTACTGTCCTTAAATCCATAGTAGTTGGTTCTGAGTGCATCGGCCAAAAGGGCCACATTCAACCCCAGTGTTGCCGCCCTGTCCCTGTCGAGGCGGATCTGCACTTCCGGCCGCGGTTTCTTTCTGCTCACCGAGACATCCGCTGTACCGGGGGTAGTTTCAACGATGCCTCGGATCTTCTCGGCAATTTCGTCCGTCGTCTTGATGTCATGGCCCAGAACCTCGATGCTGATGGGGCGACCTCCTCCCAAAAAGGCCTTTTGGATGGCGCTGACAGCGCTGGTGGAATACCTTTCAACGCCCGGCAGTTTCATGACCTGCCTGCGGAGCGTTGCAGCGAGCTCTTTGGCTGAGCGACTGCGCTCTTCCTTGGCGAGGAGACGGCCGCCGATCCGACCGATATTTGTCCCTTCCTCGAAGCCGAGTGCGCTCAAGAGCCCTTTTTTGGTTTGCCCTGCCAGGGCATAGGACGCCTGTGTCTCCGGCAGGCGGTTAACGGCTTCGAGCATCTCTTCCGTGGCCACCGCTGTTGTCTCCGCACGAGTGCCCTCCGGCATCTCCAGAACAATTTCAACCTCGCCTGAATCCACTTCCGGCACGAATTCCGTACCGACCCATGGGATAAGAATCAAGCTGCCGCAGAATATTATTCCTATGACAGAAAGCACCAACCTGCGGTGGCGCAATCCCCACTCCAGGACACGGGCATAAAAAGCATCGATCCCGTTGAGCGCCCGTTCGCTCCAGGCAAACACCCGATTGGACTTTCTTTCACCCCCCGAACGGAGCAAACGGGAAGCAGCCATGGGGGTCAAGGTCAGCGAAACGAAGAGCGAGGCCAAAATCGTGATCAACATCACGAACGCCAATTGGCCGAAGATGATCCCGGCAAGCCCCTTGACCAGAAGAAGAGGGGCAAAGACGACGACAATCGTCAGCGTTGAGGCGGTCACGGCCAGGCCCACTTCTGATGTGGCCTCAACCGCGGCCTCTTTCGGAGACTTTCCTTTTTCCACGTGCCGTATGATATTTTCAAGAACGACGATGGCATCGTCCACGACCAGACCTACGGCAATGGAAAGGCTCATCAGGGAGATGACATTGATGGTATATCCCATGGCAAAGAGGCCAATAAAGGCGCCGATAAGGGAGAAGGGGATTGCCAGGGTGACAATCAGGCTGCTGCGGAACCGCCGGAGGAACAGAATACAGACGACAATCACCAGGATCGCCGCGACGACAGCAGCCTCAACCAGGTTATTGATCATCGCATAGATGTGATCCGAGTTGTCCAGAACCGTATGGAGCTCGATGTCCGCCGGCACCTCTTCCTTCAGGGTCTTCAGGCGTTCTTTGATGGCTTCGATGACCCTGACGGTGTTGGCCCCGGACTGCTTCTGGATAATCAAGGCAACCGCGGGAGAGCTTCCCGACCATGCCCATTCCTGGGGCTCCTCGTGGGCGTCGGTCACCGTGGCGACGTCCTTGAGACGGATGAAGGCATCGCCATTCCTTCCGACCACCGTGTTGGCGATTTCAGCCGCATCCCGGTAGCGTCCTGCCACCCGGATCTGGAGTTCATTTCGCCCGACTTTGACGCTTCCGGCAGGAAGGTTCAGGTTTTCGGCGGCAAGCGCGTTTCGGACCTGCTGGACCGACAGGTGATGGGCCTCCAGGGTTTTCCGGTCAAAATGCACCGTGATCTGTCTTTCCTGACCGCCGATATAGACGACGGCGCCCACGCCGGCCACGCGTTTCAGGGGGTCGGAGATCTGCTTGTCGACAATTCTGTAAAGATCGGGGCTGCTTTCTTTGGCCGTCACGGTCATGACGAGGACCGGCACCATGGCGCTGCTGAACTTGAAGATATACGGGGTCTTCGCATCCTTGGCTTTTTCGAGGTCCGGCTTGGCCAGATCAATCTTCTCCCGGATGTCGTTGACCGCCACATCCAGGTCTGCACCCCAGTTGAAGATGCAATTGACAATGGACATGTTGTCTTTTGATTTTGATTCCAGACGATCGAGGTTTGGTGTGGTGGAAAGATGATCTTCCATGTATTTGGTTATGTCCGATTCAACATCGGTAGCGGATGCACCCGGATAGGGGGTGATCACACTAACAGCCGGCGGCTCAATATCGGGCAACAAGTCCAGGTTGAGCTTGAAGAAGGCCACGCTGCCCAAAAGAATGATAGCAGCGAAAACCATGATGGTGGCAACCGGCCGCCGGACGGCAATGTCGGGAAGTTTCATACTTGATGCACCCCTTCGTATTCATTTGTTTCGAAAAAACGAAGTTCCTGTTCCATATCGTTGAGGGCAAACGCGGCCCCTACCAAAGAACCAATGCTGGTTCCGGCTATACACTTGACTTCTATGCCTGCGTCGGCCAGCGCCCGTATTACACCGATATGGGCCCATCCCCGCGCGGAACCGCTGCCCAGCGCCAGACCGATATTTTTCGGAAAACCCGAGTTATGGTCTGACATACTCACCGCCGATCTTCTTGAGAAGTTGACCCCTGGGACTTATCCGTTTCATTCTTGTTCGTAAGATCCCGCACGATTATCTCAGCGCCGGTACGCAATCGACCCGCTCCGCTGGTGACCACCTTTTCGCCGTGAGCCAAACCATCACGCACTTCAGCGAGTTGTTCCTCTATGACGCCCACCTGAAGGGTTCGCCTAACCGCCTTTTTTCCGTCCACAACGAAGACGTAATACGTGCCGCTTCCAGGGAGGCGCTGCAGGGCATCGCGCGGGACGGAAAGGGTCCGTCGTTTGCCCATGAACAACTTCACCTTGGCAAACATCCCGTCCACGAGCTTGCCCGCCTGATTGGGCACTTGAATCCTCACGCGAAAGGTGCGCGTCTGACGATCCACCATCGGATTGATAACAATCACTTTTCCGGAGAACTCCTCTCCTGGAAAAGAATCAACCGTGATCATGGCAGTGGCTTCAATGGCAACGCGCCCGATGTCTCCCTCGGGCAAATCGATATCCGCTTTCAGAGATGTCTGATCCACAATACGAAGGAGTTGGACTCCGGGCGCAACCGCCTGACCTATTTCCACATTTCTTTCCACGACGGCGCCGGTAATCGGTGAGCGGATGTCGGTATCGTTGAGATGTTCCAGGGCGGAACCCAAGGCGGCCTTTGCCTGGTTACGTTGTGCCGTAACAGAAGATACTGTCTCCCTGGCGGTTTTAAAGGCCGCCTCCACCGCATCAAAGCGGCTTTGCGGAATGACCCTTTCTTTCAGCAGTTCCGTTGCTCTGATGTAATCCTTCTCGGCCCGTTCAAACTGAGCGTTAGCCTGTAGAATCGCTGCTTCCGCAGCCGCAAGGGCTGCCCGCACCTGTTTGACCGCAAGATCGAGGTTCGTCCTGTCCAATCGGATCACGACCTGACCGCTTTTAACGCGATCCCCGACATCAACCAGAACCCCTGTTACGGTCCCTGCCACTTTGGGACTCAGCGGGCTTACCTCTCGGGCTTTCAGCGTGCCGACAGCACTGATCTCTTCGCGAAACTCATGTTGAACAACAGCCGCGATTGTGACCGGCAGCGCTTTATCGACCGCCTGCACATCGATGTCTTTTTGCTTTTGTTTGCTGAAAACTTGAAACACAATGATTGCAATTACAACAACGGAAACGGCAATCATGATATATGCTGATTTTCGCTTCATTTGGCAGGTTCCTCTCCCTTGATGTCAGATTCCTTCACGACCTTTGCACCCACTGCTCTCTGAATGGCAGCGAGCGCAACGTTGTAGTCATAAAGAGCCTGGGTGTGAGTCGCTTCAGTTCGAGTCAAGGACGTCCGGACATCCAACACATCGGTATTTGTGCCTTCTCCCGCCCGGTATCTGACCCGTGCGTGGCGATAGGCCTCCCTGGCCGTCTTTAGCGCACTCTCGGCCGCCTCGATATTCTTTTCCGCTTTCCCAAGGTTGAGAAAGGCCTGGCGCACCTCAAGCCGAATGCGGTCTTTTGTTTTATCATGCTCAATTCTTGCCTGTGCAAGTTGGGAGCTCGCCTCTCTGACCCTGGCCCCTGTCTTCCCCCAATTCCAGAGGGGAAGCTGCGCCACCATTCCAACCGTCCAGTGGTCTCCACCTTCCAGATCCCGGGTATCGCCTTTCATGTATTCGTATCGCCCTTCCAGGGCAACGGAAGGCATATATTCTCCTTTCGCCGCCCTGAGCCCCTGCTCTACAGCGGCAATTTTGAAAGTGATTGCCGAAATCTCCGGACGTCGATCGAGGGCCAATTTGGTGAGATGAGAAAGATCGTCTTCCGGCTTCAGAGGCCGCCCCAAGGCCTCTGTCAAACTGACCGATTCTTCAAGTGGGATGACCAGCAAGTTTTTCAGGGCAGAGTGAGCCAAATCAACTGCGTTATCGGCCGCATTCAGCTCCGTTCGGGTATTGGCCAATTCCGTGCGGGTGCGCAGAAGGTCGATTTCCGGATTCGCTCCCTTTTCCACCAGTATGGTAACATCGTGTTCGTGTGCTGCAAGTAGATCGTGGGCCTCTGCGGCGACTTTCTGAAATGCCTCGGCCACCTGCACGGTCCGGTAAGCGCGCGTAACCTGGAAAGTGAGTTCCTCTTCGATGGCTTTTTTCCCTTGGGCCTGGGCGTCCCGCGAATACTGCGCTGCCTTGTGCGCCGCATCCAGCCGGCCGCCCAGGAAAATGGGCTGCTGGATTACGATCCCCGCCTTGTAAAGATCGCGGTCCATAAAGGTCAGTGATTGCGGTCCCATTGCAAAACTCAGTTCCTTGTCCAGTCGTGCGTAGGATGCCTCCGCCCCCAAAAAAGGAAGCATGGCCGCCCTGGCTTGAGTTATCTTTTCCTCGGCTTGACTAAGGGCTTCTTGGGTGAGAAGGATGTCGTGGCTGCGATGCGACGCAATCAGCAGGCAATCATTCAGCGACAGGTACAGACGCCCGTTCCTTTCGAATCTCCGAAGCAGCTCATTGGGAGACGAGGTAAAATCACTTTGCATTTCTGGCGATAACCCGGCAGTCGCTGTCGAATAGCTGTGCGGTAAATAGGCAGGAGCGCGCACAGAAGCACAACCTGCCAGAAGCAATCCGCCCCCAGCCAGAAGCAGAACCGTGAAGCAAGTGCTCAACTCTAGCGTTTTTCTCATTTGGCCAAAACTCCTTTGAAAAACATGTCCCTGATCAACGAGACGTTTGCCTCGTAGGAATGCCGATCCGGATCTTCAAGCCCGTAAAAAAGAAAAGCATTGGTAATGCCTTCCAAGGCCACGGCCATATAGTAGGGGTCTTTCTTGCGGAGCACATTTTCGCGGATGCCCTTTTTCAATGTTAAAGCCAGTTGCCTTACCAGTTTGTCATAAAGCTTGCGAATGTCCTTATCGAGACCGGCCTTGATGTTGAAACTCGCACCCCGTGTTTCAGCAAAATAAAGCCGCAAAGTGGCAAGGTTGCCGTCAAAGATTCCCATCTTGGCCGAAATGTAGTCGTTGAGAATAGTTAGAATATCACCTTGCCTTGAAAGGACGCTGCTCAGAGCATTGTGGTATTCCGCTGCCATTTCCATTATGAGGGCCTTGTACAGGTCCTCCTTGTTCCTGAAGAACTTGTAAAGCGTTCCGATGGCAAATTCGGCTCTTTCCGCAACTTCGTGCATGGAGACGTTGTGATATCCTTTCTCCGAGAAGAGATTGAGGGCGACCGCGAGCATCTCTTGACGTTGCCGTAATTTCTCTCTTTCCCGCCTGGGGGGCTTCTCTTCTTGCATTGCTTGACCTCCGTATGCTTAGCGTTGTCAGATACCGTGAAAACGACGTTACATTATAAATAATGACGTACGATTCATAATATTAAACAGAACGTCTCTTGTCAAGCGGAAATTCAAGAAAGTATCTGATATTTTTGTGGGGTCTAGTATCGCGGACAAAGATAATACGTGGGAAAACCGGAAGACACATACCATAGGGATGCTGAAAACCCTTTCTGAAGAAGCCACCATCCTCGTACTCGCCGACAAGCTTGATAACATCAGGCAGGCATCGGCGACAGCGTCATCGTAAAGAGTTCCTTTATTTTTCTTGATCTCTTCAAGGGCAGCCTCAATACCCAAAGCCGCACGATAAGGACGATGGGAAGCCATGGCCTCCACTACATCTGCCACGGACAAAATGCGGGCTTCCATGATAATTTCATCACCTTTCAGATTTCTTGGGTAGCCGGAGCCGTCCATCCGCTCATGGTGCTGATAGACAATCTCCGCCAGAGACCAGGGAGATTCAACATCCTTCAATATTTCATATCCACTTACGGAGTGTTGTTTAATCAGGGAGAATTCGATGTTGGTCAGTTTGGTAGGTTTGATCAATATCTCCGCAGGAATCGCTATTTTCCCAATGTCATGAACAATACCTGCCATGTAGATTCCATCGATTTTATCCTGATCTAATCCTATCTCTGTGGCGATAGCACGGGCCAGATCAGCAGATCGGGACTGGTAACCGGCCGTATAAGGATCTCTTGACTCCAAAGCAGACACCAAGACCTGAATAGTCGTGCCAACAGCTCTCTTGAGGCTTTCGAGGGTTTAGGGTAGAGTCAACAACCCAGAAAATAGCGCTCAGTCCCAGACTGACCCAAAATATAGAACCGGAGGGATGTATCTGATTGTTGATTTTCCACTGCATTTGTTGCTCCGCGAACTTTGCTGTCAATTTTCGTGAAGTGTTCTTATAGGAGATGACAACGCCAATAATGCATAAACTTACGGAGTAAGGATAACTTGATACCACGTTATTACTTGATTTTTTTATATTTTTGCCATATTGTATAGTCCAAATCCTAAAAGAATTAATGATTCTATGAAGATAAAAAAATCGTTACCAATAACCTTGTTATTTTCTATACTTCTGTCGTTTTTATCCCTGCAGGGATGTGTTTTTGCTCCTTTAGCAACAAAATTCAATGCCGGAGATTTTTTAATATCCCGGGGAAATAGAATCGGTCAGTCTTCTCAAATTATCCTGGTCAGAGACAATAGTTTTCTTTTTCTCACCAAAACAACTCTTTACGCCATGGAAAAGCGTGAAAATAAATGGCAGGCCGTTTTTGAACCTTTTGACGCCGTAGTCGGGAAAAACGGCTTTGCGCCTGAAGGGGAAAAAAGAGAGGGTGACGGCAGAACACCTTCCGGCATTTTTCCTCTTAAAATGACCTTCGGCTATAATTCAACCATAGAAACAAAAATGCCCTACCGGCAGGCTTTAGCTGACGATATCTGGGTTGACGACCCGAACGCCGAAGATTACAATCGCTGGGTCAAAAAGTCTGAAACACGATCAACATCATACGAAATAATGAAGCGCGACGACAATCTTTACAAGTATGGAATTGTCATTGAGTATAATACGGACCCTGTAATAAAAGGAAACGGCAGCGCCATCTTTTTACATATCTGGAAAGGTGAAGGTATACCTACCGCCGGTTGCGTGGCTATTTCCGAAGAAAACATTATTAAAATTCTGGGCTGGCTCGATCCAGCGGCATCGCCGCTTATCATTACCGGCATCACAAATAATGATAAGGAATGGTGGCACTACACCCTGACAAACGAACCCTGTCCCGATACTTGTTTTGATTTTGTGATTGAGTGAAAAATATGAAGATAAAACTGCCTCCATTTATAAAATCATACGGCTTTTCGATCATCCTGATTATCTCGATTATCATCGGATCATTTTTAGGAATCATCTATCAAAAGGATGCTATTGTTTTAAAACCATTCGGCGATATTTTTCTGAATCTCCTCTTTACCGTGATCGTGCCTCTGGTTTTCTTTTCCATTTCTTCCGCCGTCGCGGGAATGACCAACATCCGGCGTCTGGGAAAAATAATGGGGTCCATGATTTTTGTTTTTGTAATCACCGGCCTGATCGCTTCGATGGTTATGATCATCGGCGTTATTCTATATCCTCCGGCAATAGGCGCTCATGTAAATTTAGGCAATGGGGTAAATGTCGAACACTTAAAAGCTTCCGAACAAATGGTGAAGGCTTTTACTGTTTCCGATTTTGCCGATTTATTATCCAAAAAAAACATGCTGGCGCTAATTATCTTTGCCATTCTCACAGGACTGGCAACTTCGGCGGTAGGTGAACGCGGAAAATCTTTCGCCAACGTCCTGACTGCGGGAAGCGATGTGATGATGAAACTTGTTTCTTTCATCATGTACTACGCTCCCATCGGTCTTTGCGCCTACTTTGCCTATCTGGCCGGTGTCTTCGGACCGGAGTTGCTGGGTTCTTACGCCAGGGCGATGGTTCTTTATTACCCGACAGCTATTTTGTATTTCTTTATCGCTTTCACTATCTATGCTTTTATTGCCGCCAAAGGCGAAGGCGTGCGCCGGTTTTGGCGCAATATCATTCCGGCCTCGCTTATTGCTTTGGCAACAGGAAGTTCGATGGCAACAATTCCCGCTAATCTGGAAGCTGCAAATAAAAACGGCGTGCCCAAGGATATAAGCGAAGTTATCATCCCCATCGGAGCAACGATGCATATGGAAGGCTCTTGTCTTGCGGCCATTTTAAAAATTGCTTTCCTGTTCGGTATATTTAATATGCCCTTTTCCGGAGCACAAACAATTCTGACCGCTCTGGGCATTGCCCTGTTAACCGGTGTTGTAGTCAGTGGCATCCCCGGCGGCGGAACAATTGGGGAACTGCTGATAATTTCCTTTTATGGTTTACCGCTGGAAGCCTTTCCGATTATTACCATGATCGGCACACTGGTCGACGCACCGGCGACAATGCTCAACGCCGTCGGCGATAACGTCTCCAGCATGATTGTCGCACGCATGCTGGGCGGCAAGGATTGGATCAAAAGAGGTACAAGCTGAAAGAGTGCTGGATAAAATCCGTTCCAATTTTTGTGATTTTTTCAAATTCAAACAAACAGGGCAACCTTCCGGTGCGGCCGATTCAGGAACTAAAGACAAACTGGAATCGTTATTTAAGAAAGGCTAAATTCATACTGGATACCGGCCTCCGAGACTGTGTCATAATTGCAAATATTTATTATGCGTTATGAGTAATGTCCCCCGCTGGCGGGGGCAGGGTTTCTCTTTGTAGTGTCCCCCGCTGGCGGGGGTAGGGGGTGGAAGTTTTTGAAACATACGGAACATTGGTCAGTTGAGTATTATCTGAATTTTATCCACCTCCGTCACTCCGTGACACCTCCGCCAGCGGAGGACATTTAATGGTTATATTTGTTATTGCGACACAGTCTCTTCTCGGGAATGACAGCATTTAAGGATTAAACAGCGCAGGGTGAATGGCGGCCGGGGAGTAATTCCATTTTGTATTTTCTTACAGGCAGGTTTTTAATATCAATTTTTTCTTTGATTATCTTCAGCGGTACTATTTCTATGTTCTGGCTTATCGCTTTTTCCAAAAGTTCTCTAAATTGATTTTGAAAGACGCCTCCTTCTACTTCGGCATGAACCGGCAAAACATGCGTTTTGCCGTCATTAAGAAGACCGGCAATAATCGAGATACCTTTTTGCGCATCTATTTCTTCAAAGCAAGGCAGGTCGGATGGAATTTCCAATAGATTGATTGCTTCATGAATAAACGGCGCTTTAGCCCGCGTACAGCTCAGATATTCAAATTTATATTCCCTGATTATTGCCAGTACGCGGTCATTAATTGTCCATGAAGGCGCACCGAACGCCGTTGGCTTATTACCTTTTAATTTTTCAAAACCACTCATTCCTTTGGCAAACCACTCCCGAATCCATTTTTCTGATTTACGCGACAGATCATCCTGCCAGCGGCGATGATCCCAGGCGTGAAACTGGACTTCATGTCCTGCTGCAATTATCTCTTTCACAACTTCCGGAAAGGAAAGGGCGATCATCGGCGCGGGAAGCAATGTGCCGTACAGCGCTGTTCTCCATCCGTAAAGGGCGGGCGCGTTTGTCCGCATCATCTTTTTTAGAAACAGCGGATTTTTGATTAGCTGCAACGCGGCGCGGCCGGAATTATCCGGCCCGATACTTAAGAAAAATGTTCCTTTTAAATTGAATTGTTTTAAGGTTTGCAAAAGAGAGGGCACGCCGTTTTTCATACCCCAGTAGGTATCGACATCTATTTTTAATCCGAGCATCGGCATAACTATTTTTCACCCTCACCCAACCTCTCCCCTCAAGGGAGAGGAGCTAAAGGAAAGAAATATATAGATTATATTTTGGCGTTTTTGTTTTCTTTCAGAAACGAATTAAGCGTTAAACGCATGGATTCTTCCAACCCGATTTTCGGTTCCCAGTTTAAGAGCTTCCCCGCCTTTTCAATGCTGGGCTTGCGGGTGTAAATATCCTGATAACCCTTGCCGTAAAACGTATCCGCGGAAGTATCAATTATTTTGGAATAGGTTTTATCGTTTCGATGATCGGGATGCTGTTTAAACAACTTTTTCAAAATCTGGGCCAGCTCTTTCACCGAACATTCGTTTTGGGGATTGCCGATGTTGATAATCTGGTTCTTGCAGACGTCATTTTTATTTTCCAGTATTTTCATCAGCGCGTCGATACCGTCGTCAACATAAGTAAAGCAGCGTTTCTGCGTTCCGCCGTCAACAAGATTTATCGGCCTTTTCAAGAACAGTTCCGCGATGAATTGCGTGACAACGCGCGAACTGCCTTCCTTGGCTGTATTGAGTGAATCAAGTTTCGGGCCTACCCAGTTAAACGGTCGAAACAAGGTAAATTCCATATGCCCTCTCGTGCCGTAGCCGTAAATTACACGGTCCAGTAGCTGTTTGCAGCAGGAGTATATCCAGCGTTCCTTATTGATCGGTCCTACTACCAGAAAGCTTTCATCTTCTTTAAATTCCGGATCATTGCAGGCGCCGTATACTTCCGAGGTGGAGGGAAAGACAACGCGCTTGTGATATTTGACGCATTTCTTGATGATATCAACGTTCATCTCAAAATCCAGATTATACACGGCGATGGGATCTTCCACGTAAAGCTTCGGAGTGGCAATAGCCACCAGCGGCATGACGACATCGCATTTCTTGATTTGCAGTTCAATCCATTCCCTGTTGATGGCAATATCGCCTTCCATGAAATGAAAATTAGGATTATTCAGAGATTTGCCCAGCCGGTCCGTTCCCAAATCCATCCCGTAAACTATCCAGTCTTTCTTTTTCGCCAGTATTCTGTTGACCAGATGGTGTCCGATAAATCCGTTCACACCAAGAATTAATATTTTCATTTTAGTTCTTTGACCTTTTCGTTTTCAAAATAGTTGTTAATTTGTTCGCCTCTAAGGCGTTTCCCTTTCACTTCAATATCGAGGAACTTTATAGCATTTTTACCCGTTTGCACAAGAATTTCTTTATCAGTAATAATTAATTTGCCCGGCATGAATACTTCTTTGGACACTACCGCCTCTCCCCACCAGATAATAATTTTTTCGTCTTTATCCAGAAATGCGAATGCTCCGGGATATGGCTCTGTGACTCCGCGAATTAAATTGTAAATTTCGCCGGCAGATTTTTTCCAGTCTATGCGCCCATCTTCCGGACGTCTTCCTCCATAATAACTTCCCTGACTCAAGTCCTGCTTTTGCCTCGGAATTTGACCTTTTTTAATTAAAGGCAGTGTTTCATCCAGAAGTTCTTTTGCGGCACCGCAGAGCTTATCGTACAAGGTTTTAGCAGTATCCGAGACGTCTATCACGACCGGCTTCCGGCCGACAATGTCTCCGGCGTCCGGTTTTTCGATCATATAATGCAGTGTTACGCCGGTTTGTTTCTCACCGTTGATGATCACCCAGTTGACCGGACATCTTCCCCTGTAATGTGGCAAATATGATCCATGCAGATTAAACGCTCCCACACCGGGCAAAGCAAGAATTTCGCGGCAAATCATCCTGCGGTAATAAAAAGAGAAAATAACATCAGGGTCAATTGCCGCTATTTTCGCAATCCATTGAGGTGCATTGACTTCTTCGGTTGTATATACGGTAATGCCCTTTTGCCCGGCCCAGTTCTTAACCGAACCGAACCAGCAATTTTCACCGGGATCATCTTCATGAGTAAACACAGCCGCTATATCGTAACCGTGACGCGACAGAGCGTCCAGACCGGTAAGGCCCATGTTGTGATAGGCAAACACAACCGTTTTCATATTAATATTTCTCGCTGATTATTAGTGTGCACTTTTTCTATAACATATTCCGGCCGCTTGCGGGCTTCCACATAAATGCGGCCGATATATTCTCCGATAACACCTAAAGCGAAGAACTGCATGCCGACGAACACGAATAAAACGGCAAACAGCGTGAATATTCCATCCGCCGCCCATCTTGCGCCGTAAGCCAGTCTGGCGACGGCCAGAAAGATACCGAAACAAACGCCCAGAAAAGACATCAGGATTCCTCCGTACATGATCAGCTTCATCGGAAAATCGGAAAACGACGCTACCAGATCGAATTGAAGATTGATCAGTTTACTCAAAGGATAACTGGACTTGCCGCCGTATCTTTCTTCATGTTCCACTTCTATTTCTGCGATACGTTTAGCGAAAACCGTCGCCAGCGCCGGAATAAATGTGGCGTGTTCATGGCATTGAATCATGCTCTCCACTACGGTACTGCGATAGGCGCGCAACATGCATCCCCAGTCACGCATGCTGACTCCCGTAATCTTTCGGGCAACGATATTAATTATTTTTGAAGGAAGGATTCTCAGGAAAGAATCTTTACGTCCCTTTCTTATCGAACCGACAACATCATAATTACCCTCTTCCATGACTTTAACCAGTTTCGGTATTTCTTCCGGCGGATTCTGTAAATCGGCATCCATTGTAACGACAATATCCGCCTGAACAACCGAAAAACCGGCCATAATGGCCGAGTGCTGACCGTAATTGCGGGTGAGCTCCACAACTTTTACATGTTCGTCCTTCGTAAAGCTTTTGAGAATTTCCAGAGAATCATCATGACTCCCGTCATCAATAAGGATTATCTCAAAGGTTTTATTCATGCCCTGCATTACCGGCATGAGGCGCCGCATCAATTCAGGAAGATTTTCTTCCTCATTATAAACGGGGATGACTACTGCCACCTGCACATTACCCATTTTTTATAATCTCCTTTATGGCTTTACAGACATACACCACGTCTTTTTCCCGCATATCCGGAAACAAAGGCAACGAAATAATCTTTTGCGCAGCAAGATCGGTTTCCGGAAGCAGACCAATATTATCCGCATACCTTGCTTTTATATAGTTTAAGGCATGAGTTGGTGGAAAATGCAAACCGTAACCTATATTGTAATCTGATAATCTGTTCATAAATTCATCACGGTTTACAGCAGATACTTTAATCACAAAAAGATGCCAGGCATGAACGTGATTATATTCGGGAATTTGAGGCAAATCAATACCGGAAATATCCTTGAGGCCTTCCAGATAAAGTTGGGCCAGGCTGGTACGCTTTTGATTAAACTCCTGCCAGCGCTCCATTTGCGCCAATCCCAGCGCCGCCAGAATATCCGGCATATTATATTTATATCCCGGCCCGGCTATATCGTACGACGGATTGCCGCCTTTGCCGTATCTTTTCCAGGCGTCTCTTTCGATTCCATGAAATCTCAGCAATCGCAACTTTTTTTCCAGCGCGGCATCGTTCAAGGTGACCATTCCGCCTTCGCCAGTGGTGATATTTTTTATCGGATGGAAAGAAAAGATAGCCGTGTGACCGAAACCGCCGGTGTGAATTCCTTTATAGTAAGTCCCTACGGCATGAGCGGCATCTTCGATAACAGTTAAATTATATTTGCGCGCCAGATTATTTATCTTATCCATATCAGCGGGAGCTCCGGCGAAATGCACCGGAATAATCGCTCTTGTTCTCTTGGTGATTTTCTCCTCAATCAAATTAGTATTAATATTCAGTGTACCGTAATCAATATCGACAAATACCGGTTTCGCGCCGCTTAATGCGATCATGTTTACCGTGGAGGCAAACGTCATCGACGGCGTGATGATTTCATCACCCGGGCCAATATTCAGCGCGGATAAAGTAATATGCATCCCGGCTGTGGCGGAATTAAGAGATATCGCCTGTCGAGAACCGGTGAGCTGACAGAATTTATCTTCAAATTCCTTGCAAAGCGCGCCCGTCGTAATCCATCCTGATTTTAAACAGGCGGTCACTTTATTTATTTCGCTCTTGCCGATTGACGGTCTGCTAAATGGCAAAAAATTTTTTCTTACTTTCAACGATCATCCTTTTTTAATTTTTTATATGAAGCAGATAAAACGCTTTATTATCCCAGAGTACTTCCGTTGCAGAAAATTTTTTAGTAATCTCCAATAATTTTTCCTTACGTCGTGTAATGCAATATATATCTTTTTTATCTTCGCACAACTTAAAAAATTCATCCACGGAGAGGAAGTAATGTTTTTTTTCTTCCCCGGGCATCTTGGCAATACCCTCCGCTAATTCGCCAAAATCTTCAACAATCGGTGTTCTTATTTTATTATAAAAATCAATGCCGTAAAAATTTACCCGATATTGATATAAATCTCTATCCTGCGGCACATACCTGGCAATTGCCTCCCTGGCCACTTTAGCGCTGCGGTAAGGCCCCAGGAAATCATTAATGGGGAAAAGCAGGCTGCCCAGCAACACTGCACAGAGAATATATATGCTGAAAAACCAGCCCTTCCTGAATTTTTTATAAATTAAATCCGGCAGGAAAGTCATTAGAAACAGGACAATTAAGGGAACTGCGCTATACAGCCACCACTTGTCGGAAATCACAATAATAACTTCTTTCTTTAGAATGAGAATCGCAAAAATAATATCATTCTTTAGAATGGCATATTTTTTCAAGATCGGCGGCAGAATCAAAGCAATAAATAGAATTAAAGACTGTAAAATAATCGCCAGCCGATAAATTATATTTCGCCATTTTTTTTGTTCCGCCGGCATTTCTTCTTCATACCTTTTGAATATAGATCCCGCGAAAAGAGATAATGGTAAAAACACAGGGGTAATGTAAGGTATCAATTTGGATGAAGAGACGGTATAAAAAGCAAAAATCAACAAGAACCAGGTAATAAGAAATTTATTTTCATCTCTGGTGAATAATGACTCCGTAATGTATTTATTCTTCCAGGCTTTGATTAAATAAAAGATCCACGGTATAACGCCGCCGATTATTACCGGCAGATAGAAATAAAAAGGTTCCGTCTTGCCGTGCATTTTCGTGGTGAAACGCAGAAAATGCTCACGTACAAAGAAAAACCACAAGAAATCGGAATTTTCCTTTTGCGCCAAGATCAGCCAGGGACAAACAACCGCTAAAAATATTAATATGCCCACAGGTGAAAAAAACTTCCATATTTCCCGCCATCGTCCAACCCAGATAAGCCAGACAATCAAAATTCCAGACGGAAAGAGAACGCCGATGAGGCCTTTTGTTAGAAAGGCCAGAGCGCAGGAAAAATAAAATAAATAAAGGAAATATTGAGGCGATTGTTTTTGTAAAGCCAGATAACCAAACCACGCGGAAAGGCACACAAAAAAAGTAAGTGGAATATCCAGAATATTGAGATGACCCAATATAAAGGGCAGAAGAGAAATCGTCAGCAGCATCGCCGCATACAGGCCTGTCTTTTCATCGCAAAAACGCCTGCCTATGAAATAGACCAGCAAAATACAGCCCCAGGCACATAAAGCTGCAAAAAGACGGGCTGCAAAATCGTTTTCACCCAATATTTTAAATAGTATTGCCGTCGCCCAGGAAACCAACGGAGGCTTTTCCAGATAAATTGTATTTTTTATATGCGGCGTGACATAATTTCCGGACTGATTCATGGCACTGGCAATCAGGCTGTAGCGGGCCTCATCCGGTTCCATTTGCGGCATAACCGAAAGCAAACAGATATAAAGAATAAAGGGTATTAAAAATAATATATACTTTTTTTGCATGATGCTTCTCATTTTTATTTCACGGTTAAATTAATTTTCTTCCGGTCAAAAAAATATTTTACAGCCATAGTCAGCAATATGCCGATACCGGCTCCGGCAATAACATCGCTCAAATAATGCGAAGTTAAAATTATTCTACTGATCTGAAACACTGTAGAGCAAAGGAAGTTCGGCAAATTTTACCTTTCCAGCGAAATTGACACATCGGTCGTTTTGTACCTGTTGCTTGAGCACTTCAGCTTCTTCCCTTTCGCGCGGATCACCGGTAATTAAGACGATCGCCCGTGGACAATACTCCAGAATCATTTTTATCAATTGCGCGTAATTTTCCCGGGGCCAGCGCCGCTGGATAAGCAGTTCACTGGCATTGGGATTAATCAAAACGATTTTATTCTTTACGGGATCGAATTTCTCAAAACATCCACAAACAATATCAATAACCGTCTTCTTCTCATCAGCGGAATATCTAACTTTAGCAAGACGTATTTCATCGTCTTCAATCTTCGTCTTGGAGTAAGGAATTTCTTCCTGCGGCGACATGAGCGCGTTGACCAGAGCAATGAAATTTTTTGCGATATGAATGTGGGGATTATAAGCGACTTTATGCGACAAAAAATCTCCCCGGTAAAGTCCTTCATTGTAATAAGCGTGAAACCCCACTTTGTAAGGAGCGCCGCTAAAGCCGGTAAGCAGTGCTGTAACCCTGGAAAAAAGCTCCAAATCAATTACCGCATCGATTTTTCTTTTTCTCGTCCAATAAAAGAATTTTATTCCATCCAGCGCCAACGAAAGAAAATTGTCCTCACGGATTGTGTAGATGTTTTCCTGCGGAACTGTGCTCAATAAATCGAGACTTGGTTTATTTTTTTTGAAAATAGCAAAATGAAGGTTGGCGCCTGCTTCTTTTTGCAGTTTTCTCATTGCCGGATCAACTAAAATAGCACTGCCCATTTCCGATAATTCAATAAACAAAACATTTTTCGGCGCTTTTTTATCGTGCTTGATTAACAATTTTATAATTTTTTGACACAAAGAACCTAAAAAACAAAGAGGAACGCCGGCGTAATAATCAATATGGCGCATTGTATCAACTTTCATAGAATTATCCTTTTTCAAAAGAAGGAAGAATAAAAATAATGGATTAATATAGGAAAAATGTTTGCAACTGTCAATAAATGAATGCTTTTGATGTTTTGCTTGAGAAAACTTACCAATACGTGCTATTTTCAAGAAAAAAAGTTGACGATCAAATGCGCAAAATTATTAACAGGTATATATTCAAAGAAATTGCCTTCCCCTTTATAATTATTTTATTAGTTCTTACTTTCGTCCTGTTGATGGGGAAAATCATGCAAATTATGGATCTGGTCATCAATAAAGGCGTCAATGTTTTTTCCATAGCCCGGATCATCGTTTTTCTATTACCCTCCTTCATGCTGTTCACTATTCCGATCGCCCTTTTGATTGCCATCCTGATTGCCATGGGCAGACTCTCCGCTGACAATGAAATAACGGCCATTAAAACTTCGGGTATCAGTCTGATGCAAATATTCTATCCGGTAGCCATTGCGTCCCTGATCACTTTTATATTGGCCGTCTTTATAAGTTACTTTCTCGTACCGCAAAGCAATTTCGCCACGAAGCGCCTGCTTTTCAATATTGCGCAACAAAATGCCAGTATCGGAATAAAAGAAAAAGTGTTTAACTCTGACTTTAAGGATTTTCTCATTTATGCAGAAAAAATTCCTGTAAACCGGAATTATATGGAGGGCGTTATTATATCCGATAACCGTATGATCGGCGAACAAAATACAATTCTGGCTAAAAAAGCTATCCTCGTTTCCGACGCGGAATCAATGACTGTTAAGCTTAAACTGGAAGACGGTTCCATTCATACCGTGAGTTCCGATTTAAAGCATTACCGTAAAATTGATTTTAAGAGTTATGATATTAACCTTGATCTATCAACTGCTTTGGCTAATTTAGATAAAGCCTCCAAATCAAGCACCGAAATGACTATGACCGAGCTTTTGGAAAGAATGAAAAAACCGGGTTTGGATAAGGCTGCCGTGCGGGAACTGGCCATTGAAGTGCACAAGAAATTTTCCATACCTCTTTCCTGCCTCTTTTTCGGGCTGCTGGCTCTTCCCCTGGGCATAAGAAGTCACCGCTCCGTAAAATCAAGAGGATTTGCCGTAGGTCTTATTGTTGTCGCTTCCTATTATTTACTGCGTATCGGCGGCGAAGCGCTGGCGGAAACCGGCTATCTTTCTCCTGTAATCGGTGTCTGGGCTCCGAATTTTTTATTTGCCCTGGTCGGAATTTGCCTTCTTTATACAGCCAATAGAGAAATTTCTTTTATCCCGATCGCGACTATTTTTGGAAAAAGCGGACTCAGGAAAAATTGAGGTTTACAAATTGAGAATTTTAGACAAATACATATTAAAAGAATTTTCAAGATTTTTCATCATCATGTTCCTGTCTTTCATTGCGCTCTTTTTAATTGTCGATTTTTTTGAAAAAATAAGAATGTTTCTCAGCAACAGTGCTTCCGTCTATCAGATTATATCGTATTTTATTTTTTCGATTCCGATGATCATATCCTATGTTCTGCCGCCGGCAATTCTTCTGACAACATTAATGACCTTCGGCTCACTTTCAAAATTCCACGAAATTACGGCCATGAAAGCCAACGGAATAAATATTTACCGGATTTCTCTTCCCGTTATAATTTTCGCGGCTATTGCTGCTGTATTTTTGTTCTATTTCAGCGAAATGATAACTCCGGCATCAATTCAAAAAACCGAGCATGTAATCAAAGTTGATGTGCAAAAACAAAAAACACTGGGATTTTTCAAACAAAACGAAATCTGGTATCACGGTGAAAACGCGATTTATAATTTTAAAATGTTCGACGTAGACAAAAATATTCTACGGGGTGTAACCATCAATTATTTAAATCCCGATTTCACTTTGATGAGTCGCATTGATGCCCAAAGAGCTGAATGGAAAAATGATAAATGGTTCTTCTATAATATACTTATTACACGTTTTGATGCTGCGAATAATCCTGTTCTGGAACGGTCTAAAGAAAAAGTAATTGCTATCCCCGAACAACCAAACGATTTTAAAGTAATGCAAAAAGACGCGGAAAAAATGGGTTACTTTGAATTAAGAAAATACGTTAAAAAGATACAATCTGAAGGATTCGACGTAACTAAATATCTTGTTGAACTGCAGGGAAAGATTGCTTTTCCTCTGGTGACATTGATTATGATTTTTATCGCTGTTCCTTTTTCCGTGCGCCCGGAACGAAGCGGTGGAGTACTGCAAAGCGCCGGGATAGGCATTTTTATAGGATTTTCCTATTGGATAGTCCATGCGTTCAGCATGTCTTTAGGGCGTTCGGAAGTACTACCGGTATTGCTTGCCGCCTGGGGAGCAAATATATTATTTGGCGCCGCGGCTGCCGTTCTTTTTTATAAAGTCCACACTTAAAACTTACGCCAGCACTAGTATCTGTAGTGGTTCTGCTTAAAAGGCCCTTCCTCTGATATACCCAGATAACCGGCCTGTTTTTTCGTCAGTCTGGTTAATTGAGCATCGAGTCTTTCCAAATGCAGGCGCGCGACCTCTTCATCAAGTATTTTGGGAAGCGTGAAAACGCCTATCTTATGTTTTTTAGTGGACAATTCTATTTGAGCCAGACATTGATTGGTAAAGCTATTACTCATTACAAAGCTGGGATGGCCGGTGGCGCAACCCAGATTGACCAGACGGCCTTCGGCCAGAACTATTATCGAGCGTCCTGATTTGAGTTTCCATTTATCAACCTGCGGCTTGATGTTTTCCTTTTTACAGATTTTACTTGTCTCCAGATAGTGCATATCTATTTCACTGTCGAAATGACCGATATTGCAGACGATGGCTTCATTTTTCATTTTCTCCATATGCCGGCCTGTAATTACATCACAGCAACCGGTTGCCGAAACAAAAATATCGCCGGTGTGAGCCACTTCTTCCATCGTTCTTACTTCATAACCTTCCATCGCGGCCTGCAGGGCGCAGATGGGATCAATTTCAGTAATAATCACGCGCGCGCCGAAACCTCTCATGGATTGGGCGCAACCTTTACCCACATCTCCATAGCCGCAAACAACAACTATTTTCCCGGAGATCATGATATCGGTCGCTCTCTTGATTCCATCAGCCAGAGACTCGCGGCATCCGTAAAGATTATCAAATTTTGATTTGGTAACCGAATCGTTGACGTTAATTGCCGGAAATAAAAGCTCTCCCGCCGCCTGCATCTGGTATAAGCGATGCACGCCCGTGGTTGTTTCTTCGGAAACACCTTTAATTTTTGATGCTATCTTCTGCCATCTGCCGGAATCACGTTTAACTGATCTTGCCAGACGGTCAATAATTATTTTGAATTCTTTATTGTCTATTTTTTTCTTCAGCAGTTGCGGATTCTTTTCTATCTTGACTCCCTGATGAATAAACAGCGTCGCGTCGCCGCCATCATCGACTATTAAATCGGGACCGGAACCGTCCGGCCAGATCAGAGCCTGTTCCGTACACCACCAGTATTCTTCCAGTGATTCGCCCTTCCACGCGAAAACCGCCGCCGAACCATTCCGGGCGATTGCCGCCGCCGCATGGTCCTGAGTGGAAAATATATTGCAGGACGCCCAGCGAATATCAGCTCCTAACACCTTGAGTGTTTCAATAAGCATTGCCGTCTGGATAGTCATATGCAGACTGCCCATAATCTTCAGTCCTTTTAACGGCTTCTTTTGTCCGTATTTTTTGCGAACAGCCATCAGACCGGGCATTTCGTTTTCCGCCAACTGTATTTCCTTGCGTCCCCATGAAGCCAGCGAAATATCTGCTACTTTATATTTTAAAGCCGGATTAATTTCCAGAAAAGCCATTTTTCCTCCTGATTAATTTTGCATTGAGATCGCAGCGTAGTTAGCACATCTGACTGTATGAGTCTAACATTTTTATTGTGAAACTCCAATGATGAAAACGAATAATCTAAAGGTCACTATAGGCTTATCTGATTATCAATTTATTTTCAATATTGTTAATTACTTATGGTGTTTTTTTATTCTATTTTTACTATCGACGAATACGCATTTGGGCTCCCACTTTTGCGCTTCTTTATCGTCGGCAATCACATAACAGGCAATGATAATCAAATCCCCTTTAGCCACTTTGCGGGCGGCGGCGCCATTGAGGCAAATAGTTCCGGAATTACGCTTACCTTTAATGGCATAAGTCGAAAATCTCTCGCCGTTGTCCACATCGTATATCTCGACTTTTTCATAAGGCAATATTGATGCTTCTTCCATGAGCTTTTCATCAATGGAAATACTGCCTTCATAATGCAAGTCGGCGTCTGTTACCGTTGCGCGATGGATTTTCGATTTCAACATGAATCTTTGCATAGTAATAATTTCTCCTTAGGGGTAAAGATTATACATTGAGCTTTTCGCCAAAGACATGATTATCAATAAGTCTGGTCGTGCCTACCTTTACAGCCATCGCTATAACCGACTGACCATTAACTTCATTGACATCTTTTAGCGTTTTTGTACTGCATATCTTAATATAATCAATTTTTGTATATGGCGCCCTTTTAATCAATTTTTCTACTTTGCTTATAATTACTGCTGATTTTTTTTCTCCACCGGAATAAAGTTTCTGAGCTAATTTCAGAGATTTGGATAAAGTTAGAGCTGACGGTTTTTCGTTTTTCTGGAGGTATTTATTACGGGAACTCATCGCCAGCCCATCTGTCTCACGTACTGTAGGCAATCCTATAATTTGAAGATCCATGTTGAGATCATCAACCATTCTTTTGATGGATATAAATTGTTGAAAGTCTTTTTTACCGAAAACTGCAATATGTGGTTTGACAATATTGAACAACTTATTGCAAACCGTGGTTACTCCGCGAAAATGACCGGGACGCGATATTCCGCATAAATTTTGAGTTACCTTTTCCACATCAACATAAGTCTGGTATCCGGCAGGATACATTTCTTTATTGGAAGGATAAAAAATAACATCGGCATTCACACTTTCAGCCATTCTTAAATCACGATCAAAATCACGGGGATATTGGGATAAATCTTCTTGGGGACCGAATTGTGTGGGATTTACATAAATGCTGACAACTACACAATCGGCCATCTTTTTTGCTTCTTTCATAAGACAGAGATGGCCATCGTGAAAATATCCCATGGTTGGAACAAAGGCAATCTTCTGCCCCTGCCTCCTGAGACTTTCGGAATAAGACTGCATTTTCTTTGCCGATTCAATAACTTTCATTTTGTATAAAAAAAGCCTTTCGTCGCGAGACGAAAGGCTTGGTAATTTTTTTGAAATTTCCACCCTCGTCTCAGTCCCTGCGGATCCAAGCGAATATTGTTTTTGGTAACAAATTTATATTCTCTTGTCAAGCAAATAAAATTTTTATTTGCCTTTAAAGCATCAAACCATAAGTGCTCGATTTTTCAACTATTTTTTAACTATCAGTACTTGTCCCGGAACTACTTTTTCATCGAGGGATATTTTATTCAACTCCATAAGTTTGGCCACATTGATATTATTTTTTCTCGCAATGCTGTGCAAACTGTCATTTTTTACAACAACATATTTATTCTTTCCTGATTGATCCGGATCATTTGCTGATAATGCCGATTTACTTCCCTTCGCTTTTTTAACAGTTTTTTTAGTATCTTGACCGTTTTCATCTTCTAAATCCACATCTGATTTATTTGAGGGAAGTTTTAATGTTTGTCCCGCGTTTATTTTATCCGTTCCCAGGTTGTTTAATTCTTTTATTTGAGCCGATGAAACCGAAAAACGGCGAGCAATCATCGACAGGTTTTCCCCTTTTTTTACCTTATATCGCCCGGAAGAGGCAACTTTTTTCCCTTTATCTTTCTTTTTGGAATTGAATTGTTCCGCATAATTTTTCCCTGTTTTCACCGGAATTGTCAGTCTTCTTCCCTGAACCAGCTTCTTCCTGGAACTTAATCTATTCTGTGATCGAATACTGGAGACAGAAACATGATATTTTTTGGCAATCGAATATACAGTTTCGCCTCTTCTCACACGATGTTTTATAAACTCCTTACTACCATGACGGACCTGAGTCTCAGCAAAAACAACCCGCGATTTTTCCGCCTGTGGAATATCATTGTAAACTAAATTAAATTTATTTAAAGATTCTTCAGGAAGTTTTAAATTATATTCCCGGTCCGGCGTCATCTTATGCCTCAACTCCGGATTAAGCAAATTTAACACTTCCTCCGATACTTCGATTTTTTCTGCAATATCTTTAAAGTTCATAATTTTGTTTACTTTGCAAGTCTCAAAGGCAATCGGTTTACCCACATCGCGTAAATCGAATCCGTATTTTTGTGGATTTTTTACGATATGAAGCGTCGCGAGAAATCTCGGAACATAACGAGCCGTTTCATTGGGCAATTGTCTGTACAAATCCCAGAAACTGTCCAGGTAATTTATGTTCTGTCTGGATATAACCCTGAGAACTCTTCCTTCACCGCAATTATAAGCAGCAAGAGCCGTAAGCCAATCACCAAACATATTATGTAATTCTTTTAAATAAGCGATAGCAGCCCTGGTGGATTTTTGCACATCCATGCGTTCGTCAACCCACTCATCGCGGCTGAGGCCGAATTTATAGCCTGTTGAAGGAATAAATTGCCACAAACCAAGCGCGCGCGCACTCGAATATGCCTTGATTTTAAACAAACTTTCGACAAGTGGAAGCCATAAAAACTCTTCGGGAATTCCAGCTTTTTTAAGCTCTTTCAATATTGTAGAGCGATACATACCGGAACGCTCATAAGCGGCAATAAAATTATCGCGTTCTATACCCTGAAAAGAACTGATTTCCTTTTGCACATCAGAATTCATTGTTAATGGTATTTCACTATTCTTACCGTTAAGAACAGTCTTCCTGGAAGAATAAATAGCCAGGATGCGCTGAGAAATTAAAAGACGCAAATCATCTTTTTCCTGAGCAATTGACGCATCACCATTGGCATCAAGTATTAAAGAATAAGCTTCATCAAGAGTATCTAATGTTTCTTCTATATCTCCCTTCTCCCATAACTTATCGGCCTCTTCCAGTAATTCCAGGGCATTTTCCATCATATCCTGTTTATCTTCGTTGCTTGGCTTTTGTTTTGTCGAACTACCGTTTGAATTGAAACTCAAAAAATTATTATCTTCTTCCTGACCGGCTGATTCAGTTTCTTCTTTTACCGGGGGATCTTCTTTTTTTATTGTTTGTTTCGTAATCTCAAAATTGGTAATAACCAAAGGTTTTTGGACATTTACATTTTGATCTCCGGTAATAGTAACAGGTTTTTGAACAGCTGCAGTTTGAGTTTTGGCAACATTAACCTGCCTTCGAACAGCTACATTTTGAGCACAACCAGGCAAAAGAGTAAAAATAAAACTAAACACAATAGTATAAGCAACACATTCGCTTTTAATTTTCGTCATTTAAACAACTCCTTCGTTTTGTCAAAACATGCGGCAGAAAAATATTTTCTCATGGCCGCATAAAGGTCTATAGATTTTTGTTGTATAGCATAGTTTTTATTTTTTCCCAAAATTAATTGCTGATTACCGGCCTTTTAAGACCATCATGTTATAATTCATTTATCCATTAACTGCCCGTGAAAATAGTAAGTTAAGAGCCATTTGTCACATTCATGAGGTACGCCTGAATAAATTCATCAATATCACCGTCCAGGACTTTATTGGCATTGTTATTTTCCAGGTTTGTCCGGTGGTCTTTAACCATTTTATACGGGTGTAAGATGTAGGATCTTATCTGGCTGCCCCAGGCGATATCTTTTTTTAATTTATTTTCTTCATCAATTTTTTCATTCTTTAACTGCAATTCCTTCTCGTAAAGCCTTGACTTCAAAAACTTCATGGCCATAGCTTTATTTTGATGCTGGGAGCGCTCGTTCTGACATTGCACGACAATCCTCGTCGGCAAATGAGTAATTCTAACAGCCGAATCCGTTTTATTCACATGCTGGCCACCCTTGCCGCCGGCACGAAAAGTATCAATGCGCAAATCGTCCTCGTTAATTTCGATTTTTATTTCATCATCCACTTCCGGATAAACGAAAACTGATGCAAACGATGTATGACGGCGCGCGCCGGCGTCAAATGGAGAAATGCGAACCAGTCTGTGGATACCGTTTTCCGCTTTGGCATATCCGTAAGCATATTCTCCTTCTAAAGTAAACGACACACTTTTAACGCCGGCTTCATCTCCGGGGAGATAATCTATTACTTTTGTAACAAATTTCCTTTTTTCAGCCCAGCGTAAATACATTCGCAATAACATTTCCGACCAGTCCTGAGCTTCTGTTCCACCGGCTCCGGCATGTATGGAAACAATGGCGTTCATGGAATCCTGTTCACTATTCAGCATCATTTTAAGTTCTTCCTGAGAAACGGCAGAACTTAATTTTTCCAATTCGCCAGCCAGGTCTTGAAGTACTGGCTCATCTTTTTCCTGCAAAGCAATACTTCCCAGATTTTCGATATCATTTATTTCGTTATTGAACTTTTCCCATTTCTCTACTTTTTCCGTCAGCTTTGTTTTTTTCTGCAGAACTTCACGGGCCTTATCCTGATCATTCCAAAAGTCTTTTTTTAAAGATACCTCTTCCAAATCTTTTATTTTTAATTTCAATTCGGGAACGTCAAAGACATTCCCCTATATATTTAATTCTTTTTTTCAAATCCATTACTGTATCCTGTATATTTATACTTTCTACCGGCATTTCCTACCCTCCCTTTTAAGACTAATCAGAAAATAAAAAATCATTAACAAAAAACAAGCTACCGCAACAAGATCGCCATATCGAGCGTAAAAAGTCGGCATACTGACGAATTTTATATAACCTTTCAACGCGTCTTTCCGGAAAATATCTGTTTTCGCGATGATCCTGCCGCCGGGATCGATAATACCGGAAATCCCCGTATTGGCCGCCCTCACCAGATAGAGCCTTGTTTCCACCGCTCTGAAAACAGACATGGAAAAATGTTGAAAAGGCGCCGAGGTCGCTCCGAACCAGGCATCATTGGTAATATTCACCAGTAAATCGGCCGATTCTTTTTTATACATTCTCGCGGCAAACGGCAATATCCCTTCGTAACAGATTAAGACTCCGATTTTCTTATCACCCATGGACAAAGGATAATATCCGACTCCCGTGCCAAAATCACCCATACCGGCGGTAAGCTTCTTAATAAATGGGAATACATCCCTCAACGGCACATATTCGCCATAAGGGACAAGATGTACTTTATCATATTTACCTGCAATTTCACCGGCAGGCGATAATAAATACGCGCTGTTGAAAAAATTATCATCCTGAGCTGAATAACTTACAGAGCCGAACAATAACCAGCTTTTCGATTTAAGAGATAAATTTATAATCTGGTCGTGCAAGCTGTTTATATCCTGAAACTTAAACGGAACAGCTGTTTCCGGCCAGACAATCAAACTCTCCTTTCCCGGTGAATTTTTTAAAGAAAGCTGCTCGTATATATTTAATGTTTCTCTCTGGTAATTTTCATTCCATTTTATGGATTGATCGATATTCCCCTGTATCAATGATACTTCCATTCCCTGAGATTGGCGCACCGTTTTGTTAACTTGATCTAAACGATAAATACCGTATCCATAAACTCCGGCCAAGACAAGACTAACTATGCCGGCTAAAACATATTCCTTGGCAGATCTTTTACTGATAACTTCAAATATTGTTGCATTAGTTAAAACGATCAAAAAAGACAAACCCAAAACACCCGTCACATCGGCAATCTGAATAAAATAAGTGTTCAGATACTGCGAATAACCAAGATTTTCCCATGGAAAGCCGGTCAGGATAAATGATTTACCGTATTCCAAACAGACCCACAAAACCGGCGCAGTCCAATAAAGAGGGATTTTCTCTCTGAAATATATAATGCATCCGGCAAACAAAGATATATAAAAACCTAAATAACAGGCCAGAAGAAGCATCAAAATAATGCCGACATATAAAGGCAGATAACCGTAATTGACAATTACAAACGTTATCCAATAAATTATTCCGATATAGCCGGTTACTCCGGTGATAAAACCCAGAAGCAATCCCCGGGCAACAGTCTTGGCCTTCCTGAGAGCAAAAAACAGAGGAAGGAGAGCTATCCAGGCAATAAAGCCGAATCCATACTTGGGAAAAGATAAAAATATTAACAAGCCGCTTAACGCGGCTAAAAAAACAGCATCTCCTGTTAATCCCGTTCCGGCTTTTAATTGAAAATCATTTTTTGTTCTGGATTTATTTTTCATTCAGGCTGTCGGTTTTGAGTTTTTTATTCTTACTTTTTTAATGCTGCGTTCGTCAGCATTTTCGATGGTAATTTCCAATCCTTCGATTTGAAATTTTTCTCCGGACAATGGAATTCTTCTGATAGAATTTAATATCAGGCCGCTTAACGTCTCGTATTTGCCTTTTTTCAAGCTGACATTTAAATGTTCTTCAACATTTTCAATTTCTATTCGTCCATCGAATATAATTGAACCATCCGGCAATTGCAAAATTCCATCAGCCACATTGGTTGTTTCATGTTCATCACGAAGTTCGCCGACAATTTCTTCGAGCAAATCTTCCAATGTAATCAAGCCGGCTGTTCCGCCATACTCATCAATAACAATAGCCATGTGTTTCTTGTTTTCTTTTAATTCATAAAATAATAAATGAGTGTTTTTTGTTTCGGGTATGTAATAAGGCGTACTCAAACAAGCCAGTAAATCATCCTTGGTGATTTGCCTGGACCAGAATTTAAGCATGTCTTTAACATTCAGGATGCCGGCAATGTTATCGATTGTTCCACGATAAACGGGAATACGCGTATGTCTTGATTCAATTACTTCATTAATAATTTCGTCAATGGTCGCCTCCGTGCTCACAGCAACAATCTCCGTGCGTGGAATCATGATCTCGCGAACTAAAATATGGGTAAACTCCAGAATGCCTTCTATCATTTCCCGCGAAGAAGGATCTAACAGACCGCTCTTCTGCGCACCGGATAAGGCAGCATCAATTTTGCTTTTAATGTATTTACTGTCGCGCCAGAAAAATAGTTTGAGAATAATTTCTGTTATCTTCAAAAATACTTCTCCATGAATTATAAGCCGCGTAAATGTTCCGGTCTGATCTGGCCCGGGTCTTTTGCTTCGATGACTGAACTAATCATTTTTAATTTTTTTTCTTTCTCCCGTGGTAAATAAGCTTTTACCGGTAAGTAGTTCGAAGCATGATTGGAAGTGAAGAAACAATTTGTAAAATTGGAATTGGCAATCATCAAATAAAGCTCGCGGATAAAGCCGAATTGATCAGGCAAAACAAAACGGCCGGCGACATAATCCTCATACATCTCTGTTTCCGGTATTAACATCAGGGTAAGGGCGCCCACATAGTCGGGATCCATATCGGTTAAAATTTTTGCCGTATCAATGGCATGCTCAATACTTTTTTCAACTCCACCTAGTCCCAGCAACACCGTGACAGAAAGCAAAATACCGGCTTCTTTAACGCGCCGCCCTGCTTCTACCATTTGTTCGTAAGTCACGCCTTTATGGATTTTTTGCAGTAATTCAGCATTGCCTGTTTCCACACCCAGGTAAATTATATTTAAGCCTAAATCTCTTAACTTCTTTAATTCATCAACACTTTTTCTTAATATGCTTTTGGCATTGGCATAAGTTCCTATTCTATCTACATTCGGCAGGTTAGTATTGATTAATGTAAGTATTTCTTCAAGACGCGGCTGCGGTATGATCAGGGCATCGCCATCGCACAAGAACACTCTATCCACATTTTCATAGGAACTGGCTTCATGCAGATCTTTCTTAATTTGATCCAAAGACTTAATTTTGAATTTCTTTTGCCGGTAGGCGCCGCAAAAAGTACATTTGTTGTGTGAACAGCCGACAGTCACCTGTAGAAGCAAACTGTAGGCTTCGCTAGGCGGCCTTATTATTAATCCTTCATAATCCATAACTTATTTTGTTTTTCCTTTAACGGTTTATAATTATTTTGGAAATTGTCTAAGGTTTTATATCAGAGCACACGAAAAAAGCAAGCTATAAGCCAAGGCAGGGTGTGCGACAAATTTATGAGGCCACTTTTACGCCGCCGCCCGGTCATCCCAGAAATCTTCCCAGCGATTACTCAAAATATTACAGGTTTGTAAATATCCTCGCCCGCCCAGAAGTATTGGCCAGAGAGATAAAATTTGGTAAAATCTGATTCCTTGTCTTTCATAACAAAAATCGTAATCAGATATAAGGCAAGGATTACGCCTAGACACACCGCCATTCCAAAAAGGGACAGTCTGGGATGTTTCTTACACACCACGACTAAATTCAACGTTGGTGACCTCCTGACACAGAGTCTGTTTGTATTTCTTCAAAAGGTTTTGGGCAAAACCGGTCTGGAATTAAGAGATGTTTTCAGTACTCACATAACAAAATTATTTTCTTTCTTCAACTGTCAAGCATTATTTTTTATTTTATTCGCACAAAGACATACCTCTTATCAAGTTGATACTTAATCATATATCCTATCGATAAACCGATGATCGCCCCAAAATACTTAGCAGACTCAAAAGACAATAAGAAATTAAATGTCAGCTCAAAACCCCAGAAAATCAGTGTTGTCAGAACACCCATGATGGAATAAAGAAAAAACTTGGATGAATCTTCTTTGATGTCCTTTGTCTGAAACTGAAAGATATATTTCTTGTCCAGAATGTATTTTATGATCAGTCCGGAAAGGGTTCCCCAGACCATTGCCAAATAGAGGCTGTATTGTCCGTTATAGATGATCAGACTCGTATATTGGGCACCAATGTTAATCCCTGTGGCCAGAATGGCGAACAATATGTATTTGATTGCAATCGTCATTATAGATAGACCAATAAAAAAAAGGATATGATCCAGCCAGCAATAGACATTTGGATAAAGTGATCCTTAAAGAGAATCTCCGTGGGACTGCCGCTATTTTCTTCCAGCATGGCAATCTGAATATAGCGCATAACGCCTATGAGGACGAAAATAGATGTGATATAGAGATTGTCGGTTTTGAATTTGGCCGTGATTTCCGGTGAAACGGTGTACATGATGTAAGCCACCAAAACCACTGCCGCCATGACCATCATGGAGGCGTCAATAAAGCGCAGATTATAACCGTCAATGGATTTACGGGGCTTGCGATTTGTTTCCATAAAGATGAGCACGTCCTCCCGCCGTTTTCCAAGTGCGATGAACATCGCCAGCAGGAAAGTCATGATCACGATCCACATATAAATTGGAACATCCCCAACCGCCCCGCCCACGAAAATGCGGATAACGAAACAAATGGCGATTATAATGATATCCAGGATAGGAACATGTTTCAGTTTCACGCTGTATACTAAATTCAAGACGATATAGAGCAAACACAGATAAAACATTTGCAGCGAAAGGATATACGCTATGGATAGCCCCAGCGTAAGAAGGCATATCATCAGCCCAATGGCGGTGCCCTTAGTTATCCTTCCCGTCGGAAGTGGTCGATATTTCTTTTTCGGATGCAGGCTATCCTCCTTTAGGTCATAGAGATCGTTGAAGATATAGACAGAGCTTGCCAGTAAGCAGAAACCAAGAAAGGCAATAAATACCTTGAATAATCTTTCCGGTTCTTGAAGGTGCAGGGCAAAGAACAGGGGAAGGAAGATAAAGAGATTCTTCGAGTATTCTTGGATGCGGAGAAGTTCAATGTAGCTTTTCATGGAAACAAGATAATCCTTTTCAGAAAGATCGGTAATAAGGAAAATCGGCAAACTTCATCATTTCAAGATCACCCCTACTGTCGCCATAGGCATAGAGATAATAATTATTACGTTCCGGAAAATGCGAGAGAAGGCGTGTCACCTTTTCGGGACCATGACAGTTTCTCCCCACAAATTGACCTGTCAACATTTCATTGTCCAATTCAACTTCTGTGCTTATCACAACCTTGAAGCCATGCTGTTTTGCCCACGGTTCAATCCAGTTTCTTATTGAAGCACTTATAATGACGAGGTGATGTCCTTTATGGAGGTGCCATTCACATTTCTTAAGAGCTTTACGCCTAATTTGGCCGGGAATTTTGGAAATAGCGAATCTCTGACATGCGGTATCAAAATCGGTTATTTTCATACCTTTGAAAAAATATGAAAATATGGCCTGCTTGGCCTCGTGCTTTGAAACATTATGGAAGACATACTTCATCATCATTCCCAGGTTTGACCATAAACCTTTCAGGCAGGCTAAGAAGCCGAATTGAAAGATGAGGAACATCAAAAAGGTGTCCGATCTAGTCAGAGTGCCATCGAAATCAAAGGCAGCTATTGTCTTACGCATGATTAGAAAAAAACCTTGGCAAATTTAAGGATACCTTGTTTCCATGGTACACGATGCGAGATTCCGGATTGGCCCTTTATTTTATCAATATTTTCAAGATACCACTTGAAATTGCGAACAAGCGCATCCTGGTTGGAGTATTTAGGCTTGTACCCGATAATTCTTTCTGCTTTTTCTATAGAAACAAAAGAATCTTTAGATGCCGTTTCATAAACCCATTTATACAGGGGTGAAAGTTTTAAAGCTTCTAAAAACCTGAGGGCCAAAATGACGGGTGCCGCAGGAAAAGGAACTATTTTCTTTCCATATCCAGCAGCATCAAGGACAGATTGATAGTCTTCTCCCATCGTCTTGAATTCCTTTGCACCAATATTCAAAGTATTACTCACCTTCTCTTTTTCTAAAGTCATACAGAGAAATATTGCTTCGCAAAGATCTTCGACATCTAGGAGTTGATAAAGATTCTTTCCGTTGCCGATCATGGGAAAGCCATGACCGTCTTTCGCCCAATCGTAAAATAGGGCAAATACGCCCAGTCTTTCCGGCCCGACAAATGATTTTGGGCGTAGAATGGAAACGCACATGCCCTTGCGGCGATATTCAAGGCACACATCCTCCGCCATGATCTTAGCCTTTCCATAGGAACCGACGCCATCCAGCTTGTCATCCTCGTAAAGTGGATGATGGTCGGGAATTCCATACACAGCCGTAGATGAGATATGAATAAATCTCTCCACGTGACATTGTTTCGCAGCTTCAAGAAGATTGCGCGTGCCATCCACATCCGTAGTAAAAATTTCTTCCTCTGTGTAGAGTGGCAGGGCGGCAGCAGCATGGATGACTTGATTCACGCCCTTCATTACATCAAAAACCTCTTTCTTATCCCGAATGTCACCCTTTACAAATGTGATTTTAGATACGACATCCGGATAGTCAAAATCTGCAATATCAAGAACAACGATGTCACGATAATTCTTTTGCATGAGATAGCGGACGAGATTAATACCGAGAAATCCGGAACCGCCGGTGATGAGAATTTTCATATTTTTTACCTACACTTTAAATACCTTTTTATCAAAAACATTTCAAAAAAATATTTTTTATTTTCTAAATGAACATGACTTACCCCAAATACTTGCACATATGTTAAGTTAGAATTCAAGTAGAAATCAGGGTAGAGTAGAGAACTGGCAATGACCTCTTTAGGCTGACTTATCTGTTTGGGTCCCTTTCGTCTGACGGTGCCTAAATAGCCGCACCTTGGTTGACTTGCCAATCCTCCCTCATCAAACCGTGCATGCGATTTTCCCGCACACGGCTTTCCGATGTTCTTCACTACAAGGCATGCGCCTTCTTCCAGACCGCCGTTGCCGGCACTTTGTAAAGCCCATCCCTCTCATACAACGCCCGTTTCTCAAACCTGGCGTATCCCGCCTTCCGATCTCTGACCTTGTGCCGCTTGCGCAGATGCGTGATCAAACGCTCCTCCACATGGCGCCGTATATGGCCCATTGCTTTGCTGCATCGGCCTTCCCCATCTGTCCACTGGGTCGGCATCTTCTTTTCAGTTTAACGAGGCTACTTGTAGGTTCACTTGCGTTACGGCCTGCTGCTTCGCCAATGGGAAACTTACGACCCCTTGTTACCAGGACGCCGCTCCCTTGAACTACCGGGGTGAATCGGACAATTCCCCGCACGGAACTG
>WOYI010001248.1_pt3 | contig 49307 bp, 43 predicted proteins | sample 6423411 | NCBI WGS metagenome assembly WOYI01 (sample SAMN13441803, study PRJNA592873) | oil field metagenome | biome: oil field; feature: oil-well bore; material: oil-contaminated soil; isolation source: oil-contaminated soil from oil-well borehole | place: Germany: Wietze | collected 2016-10-18 ... | reverse complement strand
CATGGCAAAGTCAGTAGACCATTACAGCCTCCTTCCAGCACCTTCGTGGCGCACAATCATCCGCGAATCTTGCTTTTAAAAATATTTCCTTTATTAAATTTTCAAAGAGCAATTTAAATAATAAAACAAATCAGCAACTTAATTACTGCGCGAACCTTACTCAAAATCATTGTCGGCTTGTGGTTCGCGGAAGCTCTTCAAAAGTAAAAAATTTTCCCGTCTTCCGAAATGATACCAATCAAACAATGAGCGGTCCCTCCTGATCAACTGTCTTTTTTGCGCCGATATGCTCCACACGTCTGCGCCAATTAGATCCTAAAAAATAAAAACGAAGACTGTCTTCTTCAGCATTTATTTCTTTAATCAGGCGTTCACGCAAAACAGTCCATTGCGCCGGGTCAACAATGCATTCAAACACGGAATACTGCACGCGCTGGCCATAATCCTGACATGCCTTAGCTACGCGCCGCAATCGTTTCGGCCCTTTTTCATTGTTCATGGCGACGTCATAACTGACCAGAACTAACATTATTAGCGTTACCTCCTTAAAACCTGCGAATCCCCCTCATCCTCACCTTCTCCCGCAAAGGGGCGAAGGCATTATTTGGAATTAATATTTATTTCCAGATAAACGGCGGATAACCGTCCAGATCACCACGCAGGCATCGCGCCAAAAGCAATGCCTGAACATGAAACAGCAAACCAATCGTCACCTTCTCATCCAGAAAAGGATGATATATTTCTTCCTGCTTTCTTTCCTGATAAGCCACAAGCAGCGTTTTTCTTGTTTCATCATTCATCATGACTGCGCCCGCTTCCGTTTTATTAAAACCTTTGTCCTGCACCTGCCGCAGATTGATCAAAGAAAGAGCCAAACGATCCGCAAGAAATGGACGAAACTCTTCCATTAAATCCAAAGCCAGGCTGGGCCTTCCCGGCCTGTCCCGATGCAAAAAACCAACAGCCGGATCAAGGCCGACCGCCTCCAGCGCAGAGCGGCAATCATGTACTAATAGTGTATAAAGAAAAGATAACAGACAATTCACATTATCCAACGGGGGACGGCGATTGCGCTCCTGAAAAGTAAAACTTTCTTTTTGCGTAACAATCAAATTATCAAAAACACTGAAATAAGTGTGCGCGGCATCGCCTTCCAAACCGCGCACGGAATCAAGTGTCTGATTCAATGACAGCGATTCAAGCGACCGGCTTAAATCCGCTACACTCTGGCGAAGGATATCTTCTTCCATTTTTTGCGAATGATCACGCAATGCTCGCTGAAGAACCGTCCGGCAGTTGGCAATCTTACCGGTAACAAAAGCCTTCGCCATTTGAGCGGAATATTCCTGATCATCTGCTTTTCGATATTGTTCCCGACGCAACAGTACGTTGCCGGATACCGCCCCCTGCACTCGCGCCAAAAAACGTCCATATTCGGATAAAAAACTGATACCGACGCCATTTTCACCGCAAAATCCCATCAGAAATGGGCTGCAAGATACATTGCCGAAGCAGACAATGCCGCCGATGGTATGCACCGGCACACGCAACCGCACTTCCTGATTTACTTTGACCACCACAGTTTCGCCTTCCTTGGCAAGATAAGCGCCCTGTGTTGTCACATACAAAGTATTAAGAAGTTTTTTCATATTTGATCCGCATCGGTTCTGTCATTTTTTCTCTAATCGTTTTCTTTTTTCCGGCGCACAAAGATAGTTTTCTTTTGACACAACCATCTTCTTTGTTTCTTTCTCCAACTTTTCACGGGCATCACCGGCAATCTTTCCGCCCTTTCTCGCGGCAGTGCGGTTTTCATCAAAACCCTGCGCACCCTGCGTTTTGGTTATCTCTGTTGTGGCGGCCTCACCCAGCATGGAAAAGATTTGCTCCAGATCATTCATATGGTCCCGCAGATTTTCACGCTCCAGTCCCTTCAAATCTTTATACTCCGACGGTGTAAGGCCAAAGGTGGCTTTGGAAATTTCTGCCGTCAGAATAGCGTACTCCCTTTCTTGCCCTACCTGCCGCTTTTTCCATTCATCGGTAAGTTCCGCCCGGATGGCAATGCCGCGCATCCGTTTTTCAATCCAGTCATCGGAATATCCCTTGGCCCGATAAATCGCTTTTGTCCTCTTTGTAGCCAGTTCCGGGTCTTCAATTTCCTGCACACGTTCATAACCGACTTTTGCCATCCAGCGTTTGAAAGGCTCGGCCTTCGGCGAAGGAATCGACTGGATAATGCGGAAGATGCCTTCAGTGTTGGCACAGAGCATACGCTGTTTCCCACCTTCGGTCTCAATTGTAAGGGTATGTACAATTTGTACCCACCCTTTACCAAGTTCCGGATCTCGTTGCTTCATCCGCTGAATGTACTGTTTAGGGTCTTTAGAATCTATGAGTGCGAGAACGACATCCTCGACCACAAACCACCACTCATTATTATGAATAACCTTTCTGATTTCTTTGCCTTTGAAAACAGCAATTTTTGTTTCCATGTTTTCTCCTGTGCTTCCCCACCCCTGGTGGGCGGGGATTGAGGGGCGGGGGTGCCTTATAATTTCCACACTCACCCTGTTTCATCGAGCATTCGTTTTAAGTAACTCTCGACCGTCCGCTTTTTCTGTATCGTTTTGGGCATACATTCGGCCATCAATGAACAGCTTTCACAACGTTTGGCATAAACCGGCGCGGGCGTAATTCCGGCATCAATCAATTCATGTGTTTTGATTGCCGCAGCCTCCGTTTCTTGCCTTAGCGCTTCATCAAAGTCAACATCCAGACGCCGCCTTGTTTTGCCATAGAAAAGCGCGCCAGCGGGAATAGAAACATTGAGCATTTCTTCCAGACAAATTGTCTGTGCACAGAGTTGAATCTTATCGCTATGATCAGGCTTGGGCTTGCCCCGCTTATACTCAACCGGAAAAGCCTGCCATCTCCCATCAACCTGACGGTGATACTCAATCACATCCGCCTTGCCGATCAGCCCCAGCCGCAAAGAGCGCAATGATGCACCGCGTTCGATGCGCACATCCCCACGCGATTCATCGCCTTCATCATGCACATGCTCATGCATAATCCGGCCTTCGGCGGTTAATCTGTTTTCAGACCAGACCTGTTCGACATGAATCAAAGCGCACTGCCTGGGACAAAAAGCATAGTGCTGCAAAGCCGAAAGCTGGATTAAATCATCTTCATTATACATATCGCCGGTTATTACCTAATTTATTACCTAATTTACGAGTTATTACCTAATTTAGCGTTTTACGCCATTTTGCCGACCGTCCCCGGCTGAGACATTCTACGACACGTTCAGCCTGCATGTCTTTCAGGATGCGGCGGATCATATCCACGCTTACGCCCGGCAGCTTTTTTTGCAAATCAGCCACGCTGAAATCGCCCGAAAATCCAGCCACCGCTTTTTTCACAATTTCCGTCTTTTCACCCCTGGGTTGCGGCATCTGCCCCAATCTTTCTTCAAATTCTTTATAAGCGCTCTTAATAATGAAACACAGGAAATTGATATAGTGCCAGGGATTGTGCTTGCCTTCATGCCAGCCCTCAGAACTCAGCTTCAGCGTTTCATAGTATCGCTCTTTGTTCTGCTCGATGAGACGTTCCATACTGATGTATCTGCCTACTTCGATGCCCGCATGATAACACTGAAGAAGCACCAGCAGGCGGGATACCCTGCCGTTGCCGTCGCGGAAAGGATGGATGCACAAAAAATCAAGATTGTAGGCTGCAAGGGTAATGACCCGGTGCATTTCCGTTTCCTTAACCGCATCTTCCCACGCGGTATGCAATTGTCGCATAGCCTTGGGCGTTTGCTTCGCGGAAACCGTTCGAAACCTGATGCTGGACGAGCCGTTTGCCCTCTTTTCAATAATGTCACTGTCTTTTTCCTTGTATTTCCCGGCATCCCATATTTCGCCGCGTGTCAGCAAATGCAGTTTCCTGCATGTCTCTTCGGTAACGGGCAATTTAGAACCCAACGTGTGAATCAGGTTGAGCGCCTCCCGGTAGCCGCGCACTTCTTCCTCGGAGCGGTCTGAAAGAAGTGATTTGCCGAAGATGACCGTCCCGATGCGTTTTTGTTCCACCTCGACCCCTTCAATGCGGTTGGAAGAAACGGCGCTTTCGATCAGGGCATGCTCTTTGAGCGAATTGAGCCGCTGGGGCGATTGCTTTGTATAGAGTTCCTGCCTGCCCTTGGATTCGCTGATCTCGGAAAGATACCAGGATGTCGTCGCAGGAATGGTTTCAATGCCCGCAAGAAATTGATTTAAGGTTAAGGTCGTCATCTTTCATCCTTTTCGGAAACCGGTTTTTCTTCATTCTTATCTGTCTCGCGCCGGAGCCGGTTAGATTCCGTCTTCGCATCTTTCTTACGACCCCAGTAAGCGCCGCGCCCCTTCTTTGACCCGGAATGCTCGCTTTTCTTTACCTGTTGCGCCATCCGGTAAAATTTCATTTCCCGATACCCGCTATGCGGCGGGATCAGGTAAGTGGGTGCTTTTTGATCGGTCATAAGACAATACCTCAATAAGCTTTAAAATATCTTTTCTTCCGGCCATTCTTTAACTTCAATCAATGGTTTTTTCTTATCATCAGATGGAAGGTTCTCCTTGTTAACAGTAATTGTATAATCTTCTTTACCCCTTGGCAGGTCTGAATTTTTTTTAACCGTCACACGGTCAAATAATCTTCCTGACAATTCATTACCCAAATGACTGTCGTGTTTAAATATAATCAACTTTATGGGATTCATCTCGCCTCTTGCGGCAGCACGGTCGTTTTCAAAAGCATTTATTAGCGATTTCCAAAGTAACTTAAGGTCGTCCTCAGAGAACTTTGTTTTTTTAGCATCAATAGCGGAAATAAAGCCGTGCATCCTGTAAAGCGCATATGGCACTGTTGATTTCCTGCCAAATGTTGAGGCATGTTCTCTTCCTTCCTGTGCGTCAGCTTCTTTTTGCGTAGTTACACAGCAACGCGTTATTGAATGTTCGGCCTGATATATTCTATCTTCTGACCGCGAGAATGTAAACTGGACTGGGCCACGAACTGTTCCTGCTCCTTTTTCACCCACTGATAACACAGCACCAAATGTCCTGATATCATAATATGTTTGACATAAACTAACTTGTCGTTGTGGGATGTCTTCACCTTTGGCTGAATCAATAATTTTATTTAAAATCTGTTCTTGTCTGATAAAAATGTCATAAGGTGCTTTTAGTTCCTTTTCTAACATTACATAATTTCTTACCTTTCTTTTAATACAAACATCCGTTACCAAGCCATGCTGGTCTTCAGCATCAGCACGTGGTAAATTTATCTGATCAGGATCACCGTTAGGATTGCCGTCCTTTACATCAAATAGAAACACAAAATCATACCGGTTTTTTATTGGTTCACTCATTTTACTCTTCCTCCTTATTTTCTTTTGATTTAGCTCCGCTAAATTGCATCTGTTTTTGATGATAATAGCCGATAGCAAACTGGCCTTGTTCCTCCAACATGAAAGTGGTCGGGAAACTATTTATGTCAATCTCTTTGCATAATAGTTGAAGCTCTTTGTCGAGATTAATTGCCAACCCAGGTTTTTCATTTCTAAGCTTAGTAAAATGCTTTGAATGCAAATTAAACAAACGGCCAAATGCAGCAGCGGGTGATGTCATGGCATATGTAAAATATCTTTCCCGAATTCCTGCGTTTCTATCCCCCAATGCAGCATACTGGATACTTTCCAATTTTGCGAAAATTTGCCCACAAACATAGGCAACTGGTTTATGACCTTCTTCCATTTTTTCTGTAACCATAAAATCACCTCCTTTATTATTTCGATTTAAAATTAGTTTAATCAAAGATGCTCGTTCAGCAGTAACACCATATTCATCTAAACGTGCGCGCTGTAATACTTTTGTCAACAGCCAGAGCGGCGGCACTGTCTGCTTGATTGCCGCATGCCATAGATATGAAGCCGTGCGCGATAATGAAACATCTTTATCGTTTGTAGTATTCTGCGAGCTTCTCGCCAGATTATATAAGCCAACATACCTGGTTTTTAATGTTTTCAAATCGCTATCATATTCCATGACGGCAATGTCTTTAAACCATTGTGCTATTGATTTTCTAAAATCATACAAACTAGTTTCAATCCAATCCCTCACAGCAATGCGTGCAGCAGCGCCGGATAGCGTGCATGAATAGAACTGATCGGGTTCTAAGTACCGGCTGTCTTTTTCTTTGCCTGCATTTACTGATTCAATCAATCTGCTCACATCATCGGGATTTGGCGCTTCGAGTTGATCTATTTCATTAATATAACTGTTTTGGCGTGTCCAAAATACCATCGCCGTATCTGAACCGAAATTTCTTCGATTTGTATAACGGTATGAGGTTTTTTCTTTTCCTTTTTTGGTTTTGATAATAACTTCGTTGCCTGCTGATAGAAGCCAATTCAATCCCTCTACGTAAGTTTTTGCGCAGTTTGTGCATATGGCTGAATTTTCATTACCCGCTAATCCATATGATTCAAAAGCCGATTCATTATAGGAAACGAGTGCGCTGCCGCTAGATTGACCATCAGGCACTTTCTTGATCATCCCATGCGGAATATCTTCCACAGGATATTTACTCTGTCCACAAATGGCACATTTCTTCTTTTTACCCGTCAATAGTTCTTTCTGCATGGTTTCGTACTTTGTTATGATTAGCCTTAATACTTCAGGTTTCTCATGTATGCGACACCCTTCGGATTGAATACGAAACCCGATATTGCCTTTCCTGTTCTTTTCATCAGGGATGGATATCTCAAAAGCCTGCAATGCCATTCCCACCCCATTGGTCTTGTTGTCCTTATAAAAATTCATAATCGGTGACAGTTCGGATAAATCCCGATACTCATCAAGTTTTTTCAAAAAGAGGTCGTGTTTACTCTTTGATGCTGCACCTCCATAGCAAAGGACTTCTTCGGCTTTATCAAGCAACAGACGCGCTTTTCCTTTCTTTGCAGTTATGGCTTCAGCAGTAGTCTGTTTCTTTTCAATCAGATTGAAACTTTGAAAACTGCCATCCTCAGTAATAATTAGTTCCATTGAAATTGGTTCAGGTTTTAATGCATCATGTATCCATTCATTGTTACCCTTCTGCGCACGAAGCGTTTTACCTAGTTCGCTTAATTCCTTGATCATAAGGCAGCCTCCTTTTCTTCCTGTTGGTTAAATGCATAGATTAAGGAAGAAGTTTCGCTGTTTATTGGCGGCTGCATATGGCTTGACTGCATCATTTTGTCATTCTCCGGCACCTCACAGTTCAAAAGACCGTTGCGTATCGCTACATCATGAAAGAAGACTGGTTCCGGCTTGCCATTCGCATCATAGAATATGTCAAACAACATGCTTCCAATGGGAATTGTTTCTTTTATTGGTTGTTCCTTGCCATGTGGCTCCATGAACTCTGCGGCAAATTCACGTGTACCTAAATATGGCCTTCGCCAACATTGCCCTTTTTTAACACGGCGGATAAATATGCCGTCATGATCCGCGTCAATGCCTTTTTGGCCAATATATTTTTCAGGTTTGTTTCTATCCAATAATTGTTTCTGATAAATTGATGCTTCAATGATGTAAGCTACATCCCTTAAAACGACACTATTTCGCTGTGCTCTTTTTTCTTCAATAATAATTGGCACTTTGCTCTGTTTAGTATTAATTTCATTTCGCTTGATCGCAGCAAACCTGATTGGATTTAAAACAATTATTTTTCTGACATACCACTGAAACTCGGGCTTCCATAAAATGGAATCAAGAATGCCTCGCGCCGCCGACGGCGTCATGCATGGGTAAGTCATACGTTCAACCTTCAGGTCCGGCCTGGTAAAACAGGCAAAGCCCCCTGTTACTTTTACGCTTACGATTCGACTATCAAGCATACTCACCTCCTGATTATACGATTAATTTATCCGCATCAATGGGTGCAACTGAAATACCTGTTTGCTGATCATAATTGCCATACCAAACCATAAATCCTTGCGGCATTGTTTTACACATTGATCCATTTTGAATAATAAAATACTTATAAACCGGCACGATAAAGAGTTGCATCTTCCGGTAATCATTTTTAGATAAAAATTCCTTGCATTCGAATGAATGAAGTAACTGCCTGCTTTCATCGCTGTAGTTATATATATACAATCCTTCTGTAGCATTCCTGATTATTCTATAACCATTGTTGACTGTTTTAAAATTAAAGGCTTTGCGTGTTTCATTTATATTATATTTGTCTGGATCAACATAGAGTTGAACCACTTGGGAATAATATTTATTGAATGATTGATGATTGTGTAGGTGTTCAATGTCTGCCCTAAGAAACTCTTCTGCATGACTTGCGCATGCAGCATAAGTCTTATCCGGCATGCCGCCATCGATAATCTTGAACAGAAATACTCTGCCACCGGATTTCCCTAATTTGTTTTCCCGATTGCAGCGCCCTGCCGACTGGATGATCGATTCAAGAGGAGCCATAGCGCGAAACACTACCGGAAAATCAAAATCAACACCTGCCTCAATCAACTGTGTGGAGGACACAAGGATTTTACGTCCTGCTTCCAAGTCACCCCGGACATTCTTTATGACAGTTTTTCGATGATCGGGACACATAGCCGTCGATAGATGATACTTCTTTTCCCATTGCGCACTGCTTTTGGCAGAGTCATAGAATTCCAACGCGGCCTTCTTGGTGTTGAATATGACGAGCGTTGAAGTTGCCTCATGCGCAACCGCATCGAAAAGATTACCGATATCTATAGATTCCAGATTATTCAATAGGTTGTATTCTACACGCCGTGTTTCACTGTATATTTCGCCAGGATTGTCTATCAAAGGACAGATGGTATCAATACCATCAAACCCCGTTCTCTTCTCAAAGGCGGGCTGTGTGGCTGTACAGAACAAAAATGATGTTCTCATAACAGTCTGAACATCTTTTAGCATTTGAAGGGTAGGTAAGATTATTTCTTTGGGAAGCGTTTGAACTTCGTCAAATATGACCACGGATTCGGCAATATTGTGAATCTTCCGGCATCTGGATGGTCTATTACTGAAGAGTGACTCAAAGAATTGGACAGTGGTCGTCAGGATGACTGGATAGTTCCAATTTTCGCAGGCCAGTTTCTTTCTTTGTTCCAGAAGCGAATATCTTTCTTCGTTATCCTTGCCCACTGTTTCATCCTCATTGAAGCTGGAGTGATGTTCTAATATCCATTCTTCACCAAATATGCTTTTCAATACCTGAGCTGTCTGATCGATGATATTCACGAAAGGAAGGACTATTATTATTCGTTTTAGATGATTAATCTTTGCGTGTTTCAATGCCCACGCAATTGAAGTAAGCGTCTTTCCCATACCAGTAGGAAGAGCCAATGAATAAAACCCACAAACCATACCTGCTTTTTGAAGCACCTGTTGGCGCGCTTCATTTCTCATACGATTAATATCGCCACCTGTTGATTTTTCGGAAAATGCCTTCTCTAATTTGCATGTCATTCCATCAATAGCAAGCTGCGCGCAACCACGCATAGCGGAAACATCCTTGTCGAAATGCTTTTCAGTTGAAAGCCAATCACTATCCGTCAAGGCACTGAATAGATATCTGATAAATACTTCCCGTTGTGATGATGTTTTTGGTATTTCTGATATTATGTCTATATTAAAGATGTTTTCATCGAAGCGGTTATCTTCGATAAAAGCGCCAAGCACATTTTCAAATCCGTCGACTTCATTGCGCTTGAATGGTTCCGTGTCACCCTTCCAAGCAGAATTGTCAGGGATGCCCTTATGATGACCATCAATGACTATAGACGTTTCTAACAAGCCCTTGCAGCGGGCATATCCTGCCCCCCAAGAAGCATGCGGGACGCTGCCACGCACACCACCATTTTTTAGGTAGTTTTGAAAAAGTATCTGATATTTGCCGAGGTCATGCAATATGCCTGTCAGATAGAAAATTGCCTTATAGCTTTCGTTACAAGCAAAGGATTTCGCAAGTGTTGCTGTTTCGAATAAATGTTTAGGTAAGGAATGGCATTCTTTAAGATTATTTTCTGAATGTGCTATATATTCCATGCTTATTTTAGCCCATAATCCTGATTATGCTTTTTCTAATAGTGCAAGGCTTGGTACCAAATATATTGACACCCTCTTTCGTCTTCCTTGCTTTCTTCTTTTAAAACTATTTTAAAGATGCTGCCTTGCGGCAGATTATTTGTTAAATGTTGTGTGTGCTTTTACAATACAATTGCATGTCATTACCATAAAAAAATATTGGCAAGTCAATTTTTATTCGTCAAATTTAATTGCATCTTACCACCCTTCCACCCCCATTTTGTGTCCGACGAAAATATTTATTTGGAATCTGATAATATATTTGAGCGTAGGTATTTATACCAAGTAGCCATCAAATATTAACAGGAGCGGCGGGCGTTGGTCCCGATGCCGCAAACCTGCGAATGTCGTCATTCTGCATCTCATGCGATCATTGGGAAAAGATTTGACGGCTTGCCACTACTTGATAGTGTCCTGCATTTGTTCCAGCATCTTTATGAGTTGCGGGATATCCCGTTGACAAATTTTGAAGCTTACCTCAACATACACTACCGAAATAATCATGCGCCAATATATTGCGTACGCCAATGACACCTTTCCAGTCAATATCAGGGTATTTCTTTAAAAATGAACCTTCAGTTTCTTTGTCGATCTTTTTGAAGCTCTCGCCAACAGCAATAAGCAGCATGGCGATGGCATCGAGTTTATCATGATTGATATCGGTTGCCAGAAAATCATTTGGCGTTGTGATGCCTACAAAGCGCCTGTTTATGCGCTCAACGGCATCCAGGATCTGTTCCAGTTTTTCCTTGAGGAGCAATTTGTCATACATAGACGGCCTCGCGGTCAATCCGTGCTTTTAGATATTTGTTCATCATCGCCCGATAACGAATCACATCTACGGGCATTTTGAATTTTTCTTCCAACGCTTCTTTAATGTGCACCATGTAAAATAAATCAGGTTCATTCATCTCCACAATCACATCCACATCGCTGTCGTCACGAATCTCGTTGCGGGCAAAAGATCCAAAAATGCCTATTTTTGTGACTCCATATTGCTTTTTCAGATCAGGCTTTATCCTGCGTAACTCTTGCAGGACGGTTTCCCGATTATTTATATTCATACTCCCACCTCAATAACCTTTATTTTGTTATATTATACCATAATTAGCTGAAATTTTAATATCATTAATTTTAGCCAGGCTGCGTTTGATATCCCAACCAAGTTGTTTACGTTGTTCATCTTTCAGTCTCTGGATTTTTTTTATGAGGTACAATTTGAGAAATGATGGTCATTTCTTTCCCCTGAACGTCAATTTTTTCAGCCGTTATTTCCGCCCTGCAGTAATCTCTATGATCTTCATTCCCTGCTTTCTTCTTTTAAAACTATTTTAAAGATGCTGCCTTGAGGCAGATTATTTGTTAAATGTATTCTTTGAGCACCTGTGTCGCCCAAATTCGAAAATGGGTAGCCTGTGCGGAATTGACCCGATAGCCTACGGAAATGATGGCATCCAGATTATAGAATTTTGTGGAATATTTTTTGCCGTCATCGGCAGTATGTTCCAAAATGGAACTAACTGAATTTTCCTGTAACTCACCGCTTTCAAAAATGTTTTTGAGATGTTTGGTAATGGCTGGCCTTTGCACACCAAATAAAAGAGCTATTTTATCTTGTGTCAGCCATACGGTTTCGTTGCGTAAGAATATCTCGACTTTTACCTTACCGTTGGGAGTTGTGTAGAGTAAGAACTCCGTGAAGCTGTTTTGCGGCACAATGCCCTTTTTATTTTTCATAAATATTCACCTCAATTACTTTGTTCAGCCATCATGTTTATCGGTTGCTGTTTTTCTTACCTTCAACCGCTTCAGTTTTATCTTACCACCCCTCCACCCCCATAGCGTGTCCTACGAGAAAATAACTTATTTGTAATCTGTAACGTATATTTGTGAGCATATTTTTAAATAAGTCCATCATAAATTCCGGATTCCCGCCAGAAGCATGCGGGAATAACATACGAAATATTAGATTGCCACGTTCACTGTCGTGAACTCGCAATGACAGAGAGGATTGATTCCAGTATTCTAAACTGAATAGCATTCATTATTTCGCTTCGTTTTCTAATTTTAACTGCCTGATTAAAAAGCTGTCCAGTTGGTTGGCAAAGGCCTGACGGTCTTTTTTACTAAACTCGGCAGGGCCGCCTGTCATCATGCCATTATCTCTTAGTTCATTGAGTAAATCGCGCATGGCCAGACGATCTTTGATGTTGTAGGTGTCGACCCGTCCGCGTTGGTATATTATTTTAAAATTATGATGTCTCTTACGCCTACGTTTTACATCATACAAAAAATATTTTTTGTTGGTGGCAAAACACCATCCAAGGCTGAACTTCCTTCTGTTTCCTCATCTTTTGTTATCCGCGGCAACAACTGATTCCATGGCCTTGTTAATCCTTTTGAATGCCCGTTCTAAATCAAATTTATCCCTCTCCACCCTGGTCAGCACATCAAATAATTCCTCCTTAACACGTGAGCGCATGCCTTTTATTTCCGTGTCCGTCCGTCCCATATTCACCAGATATTTCTTGAGATTCGCATCGCCGCCGTCTTCAATCAGCTTTTGACGGAAAAGATCCCTTACCTGCCGGTTTGCCGGATTAAATTTATTGCGCAGGATGAAATCGAGGTCGTAAAAATCACGCGGCGCTATGTCTTTTCTTAAGGCCGCCGCTCTCAGTTTTTCGCTGACGATTTCATTCAGCGCCAGACAGTTGACTGTGCCTGCATCAAAGAGAGATGCGCCGGTGAAGGGATGGATGTATTGATGTTGAATCCGGCGCGCTTCGGGCGCCAGTAGCGGATTGAAGCGGAGACTTATTTCCAGTTTGATGGTTTGTTTCACCGGAATCGTCACGGCATCATATTCAAAATAGTAGATGTACTGTCTTGATTCATTTCGCCCGGCCTGATCGGCGCCAATCAGCCGAAAGCCTAAATGACCGGAAAAGGCCTCAATGTTATTCTTAATTGTTTGCATGGCCTTGCGCCGAGTGCCCCTTGTTGCGGTTACTTCGGGCAAACGCAAAATGAAATCCAGATCTTCGCTCAACCGGTAACAGGAATAATATATTTTGTTAAGACAGGTTCCGCCCTTGAATATCAAATTCGGACTGAGTTCATTTATTTTGGAAAGTATGAAGGTTAGATAATAGTCCTTTTCCATGAGTGGCGTGTAAAAACCGGCTCGCGTTGCCGTCCGGTCAACCAGGTCACGGAAGCTTTCTTTATCCTTGTGGAGCAGAAACGATGACGCGCCATTTTTCATTGATTTTACCTTTTCGATCGCCCGTAAAAGAAATCAGTGATGTTTTCTTAACGCTTTTAGCCAGCGGCGCGAGCATCTTTTCATTCACGCCGGATTTTTCAAGGGTTAGACCTATGAGCTTGCGCGTTTTAATGACGGGAAATTTTACTGTGTATTCAATTAATTTTTTTACATCGCATTTACCGGCTTTAATGGTTCTATTCAGAATGTCGATGGCGGCGTTCGGGCCACCCACCGGTTTGCTGTAATAAAACAAATCAACAAGCGTTCTTTCTCTGCTGGTGACAACGGCCTTTTTGCCGTTGATGTCAATTTCTTCCAGCCCATAAAATCTTTGCGCGGCGATTTTAATGAATTTAAACGACAGGCCGGCAATGATTCTCTCGCGGGATATTCGGGTATTTAAAACGTAAACTGTCTGAAATTGCTGACTGGTGAAATTATAATAGTTGTACATGACGGAATAGCCGATATAGTAATTGCCTCGCGGAAAAAATACGGCAGGGATCAGAAATTCGCTGATACGGCGTCCCGTGGATACCGCCTCAAGAGGAACGAAAATGTAAACGCCATTTTTAATGGGAATTAATATTTTCTTCTTTCTGAGATTGTAAACTAATTTCCGCCTGTAAGAAAAGCCGCGCGGCAAATAACTGTCCAGTTCCCCGGCGGTGACAATGTCCTTTTTTTCGTAAGACATGCGTGCCACCAGTTCGGCTTCTTTGCCCGTCAGCGAGCTTACTGTATTTTTGTTTATCATATGTGCCTTATTTTGGAACAATCGCTACACATTAATGCACTGCAACAATAGCAGATTTATCCGGATTGTCAATCAATAAAAAGCGGTCGTAAAAGAGTGATATTCTGTGAATTTGCAACAACATAGCATTCATTACTTCGCTTTGTTTTCTAATTTCAACTGCCGGATTAAAAAGCTGTCCAGTTGGTTGGCAAAGGCCTGACGGTCTTTTTTGGTAAACTCGGCAGGGCCGCCTGTCATCATGCCATTATCTCTTAGTTCATTGAGTAAATCGCGCATGGCCAGACGATCTTTGATGTTGTGTTCTGTGTAGAGTTTGCCGCGTGGATTAATCGCAAAAGCTTTTTTGGCAACTACCCGGTCGGCAAGCGGGATATCGGCTGTGATCACGAGGTCGCCCGGTTGCACTAATTGGGCAATGCGGCCATCAGCCACATCAGCGCCCTCCGGAACCATGATCAGGGATATATTTGCCAGCTTTTCCAGGCGTAACGGTTTATTGGCCACAAAGATCAGGGGAATGTTTAATCGCAAGGATGCTTTGATTAAGATGTCTTTGATAACATTCGGGAACGCATCTGCATCAACAAATATCTGCATAAAACCTCTGTTTAAATTTGTACATGGCAAAGTCCGTGTGTATAGAGACCTTTGCATAACTGTAAAAAATCAGCAATTATGTCTGGCGAAGGCCGGTATCCAGTATTATCAATCCTTTCCTAGTGCTTGATTTCAATATTAACCGTGTCATTTCGAAGGAACGAAGTGACTGAGAAATCTTTATAATCATTGAATAAGATTTCTCCCTTCGGTCGAAATGACATATCGGTAACTTTTGCAAGTATGCACTAGATTCCCGCCTTCGCGAGAATGACGAGTAGAAGTGTTTTGCAAAGAGTTTATACTTTTTTTAGTATACCATTTTAACATTAAAGATGATATCGCGGCGTGCAGTGAATTGCCAATGCAATAATGTCCCCCGCTGGCGGGGGCAGGGGGTGGAAATTTCAAGGCATCCATAATGTTCATCCAAATTATAAGCCGAAAGTTATTTGTCCACCTCCGTCCCGATGGCATCGGGACACCTCCGCCAGCGGAGGAGAGGCAATGATATTTTCTCCCATTTCCACAAAGTCTTATACGCTGGTCATGCCATCGATGGCGGGAAGAAATAATTGGATTTACCCTAAAGGGCACTTCGCCCGCCTGCGCGGGAATGAAAAAAGCGGGCTGAATTTACCCTTTGAAATATGCATATAATTGTTATATTAATTTATATATAAATACTTTCAGATAAATCAATGGAGTCCGCAGTAAAATGAAAAAAGACACAGACACGAAAACGATACGTCCTGAAATGGCAGAAATGATCAAAAGGCACTCTTTCGGCCTTGATGAAAATCGTCCTGACGCAGTGGCAAAACGTCAAAAAAAGAATCAGAGAACAGCCCGCGCCAATGTTGAAGATTTATGCGATGCTGAAAGTTTCATCGAATATGGCGCTCTGGCGATTGCCGCGCAGCGCGGCAGGCGGTCGGAAGAAGATTTAATCAGCAAAACTCCCGCCGACGGAATGATTGCCGGTGTCGGCCCGGTAAACGGATCTTTTTTCAAAGATGACAAATCCCGCTGTATGGTCATGGCTTATGATTATACAGTTCTGGCCGGCACGCAGGGCTATTTTAATCACAAAAAAATGGACCGGATGCTGAAACTCGCTTTTGAGCAGCGCCTGCCTCTGGTTATATTTGCTGAAGGCGGCGGTGGAAGGCCGGGTGATGTAGATGCTATCGGCATTATGACGGCTGGCCTTGATTTATCCACCTTTGGCGCTTTCGCTAAGTTAAGTGGAAGAGTTCCGTTGATCGGCGTTGTATCCGGCCCCTGCTTCGCGGGAAATGCGGCTCTGCTGGGATGTTGCGATGTTATTATCGCGACAAAGAATTCCAATATCGGCATGGGCGGACCGGTAATGATTGAAGGTGGAGGTTTGGGTATTTTTAAACCGGAAGAAATCGGTCCGACAGATGTGCAAAGTCAAAACGGCGTGGTTGATATTGAAGTTGCCGATGACGCGGAAGCGGTCGCTGTCGCCAAAAAATATCTTTCCTATTTTCAGGGAACAACTCTCCAATGGGAAGCCGCCGATCAGCTTCATCTGCGCGAGCTGATTCCTGAAAATAACAAACGCGCTTATAAAGTGCGGACTGTCATTAAAGCGCTTGCCGATACGGATTCGTTTTTAGAGTTACGCCCTAAATTCGGGCCCGGCATTATTACGGGTTTTCTTCGCATCGAAGGCAGGCCTTTCGGTCTGATAGCCAACAATTGCATGCATATGGCCGGAGCAATTGAAGCGGAGGGCGCCGATAAAGCGGCTAAACTTATGCAGATTTGTCAGGCACATGGTCTCCCGATTCTTTCTTTGTGCGACACGCCCGGTTTTATGGTTGGTCCGGAAGTGGAGAAACGCGCACAGGTACGTCATGTCTGCCGGATGTTTGTCATCGGCTCGCATCTGACAGTGCCTTATTTTACGGTTGTTCTGCGCCGCGGCTACGGATTAGGCGCAATGGCCATGACCAAGGGAGGTTTCCATGAATCCTTCTTCACGGCCGCCTGGCCGACCGGGGAGTTTGGCGCCATGGGCATCGAAGGGGCCATCAAGGCCGGTTTTAAAAAGGAGTTGGCCGCGATCGAAGACCCGGCTCAACGCGAAAAGTTATATGAACAACTGGTTGGTGAACTATACAAGCGCGGCAAGGCCATCAATATGGCTTCTTATCTGGAAATAGATTCTGTCATAGATCCGGCAGATACCCGCAAGTGGATTATGCAGGGCATTAAATCGGTGCCAATTCAGCAGTCCTCCGGAGTAGGCCATAATTTTATCGATCCATGGTAAGAATAAGAAAGGAGAGATTATGCGTACTTTCAAAAAGATTCTTATCGGCCTGGTTGTTTTTTTGGTTATTTTCGGCATTGCCGGTTTTTTTATTGCACCCGCTGTTCTCAAGCCGCTGATCATTGAAAAAATTTCAGAGTCTCTGCACAGAAAAACATCAATCGCCAAAATCGACATCAATCCTTTCGCACTTTCTGTAACCATCAAAGGGTTTTCGCTGGAAGATCCCGGCAAGAAATCGCCGTTTGTTGCGTTTGACGAACTCTATGTGAATGCCGACGCATCTTCTTCAATTTTCCGCCGAGCATTGATTTTGAAAAAAATCATTTTGACGAATCCCTACGCCGGCATATCCCGTAAACAGGATGGCACATATAACTTTACCGATCTCATCCCCAAAGATAAAGCGAAACCCAAGCCTGTTAAGGAAGAGAAGCCTTTTCTTTTTTCTTTAAACAATATTCAGATTATCAATGGAAAAATCGATTTTCTCGATGAACCCAGGCACACCAGCCATAGCGTGCGGGAGATGAATCTTTCCATCCCCTTTATTTCCAATATCGAATACTATCTTCAAGAATACGTCGTACCGAAATTTTCCGCCATCGTCAACGATGATAAATTTGAGCTTGCGGGCAAAACTCAGCCCTTTCTCACATCGCGCGCTACGAGCTTTGATCTAAATGTTCAGGATTTAGACATCCCCTTTTATCTGAATTACGTTCCGGCAAAAATGAACTTTAAGCTCAACTCTGCGCTTCTTGATACGAAGATGAAATTGAATTTTGTCATGTATAAAGACAAATCGCCTTCTCTCGTGTTATCAGGCAATGCGACTTTCAAAAAAATAATTCTGGACGATTTACAGAAGAATAAAATTCTGCATATACCATACTTGAGCATAAACATGACATCCGTCGAGCCACTCGTACCGGATATTCATCTTGCTGATATTACCATTCAATCGCCGGACTTAGTGATCCACCGCAACAAGCAGGGTGAAATCAACTTGCTCAAGCTGGCACAGAAGCAAACAGAAAAAGAAAAGACTACACCCAAAGAAACCGCCGCCGCAACCCCTGCAAAGGAAACCGGATTAAAATTCCGGCTGGATAATTTTTTTATCGATAAAGCAGATTTTACTTTTATTGACGACAAAACATATAAGCCGGTAAATATTCATCTTGCGCCGCTGCAATTGAAAGCGACCAATCTTTCCCTGGAAAAAGGCGCACAGGGCAATATTGATCTGGCGTTTACTCTGGATAAGAAAAGTGAAATATCAGCGCATGGACCGCTAGGATTAGAACCGCTCAACTCCAATCTGGCCTTGGATGTAAAGAATATCAGTATTCGGGCATTGCAGCCCTACTTTACCGATAAAGTCAAAATTGATGTGACACGGGGCACGGTTTCCACTGCCGGGAATCTTACTCTGGCTAAAGACAAAAAGAATGAACTTGTCATTAAGTATTCCGGCAAGGCTTACGTAAACAATCTTGCTACTATTGACAAGGCCCAATCCAATGATTTTCTAAAATGGAAAGCGCTTTCTTTCGATCAGATTCAGACAGGCTTCAATCCTTTTTTCCTGCGTATTAAGACAATCTCGCTTAATGATTTCTATTCACGTTTCATTATCAATCCCGATAAGACAACTAACATTCAGGATATAATGAGCGATGAAAGCAAAAAAAAGCAGGGGGAAAAGGAATCTTCCGCTAAATCTGTGGAGAAGAAACAAGATAAAGAGCCTTCCGAAAAGCCGGTAGATATCAAAATCGGTAAAATAATATTTCGCGGCGGCAAAATTGATTTCAGCGACAAGAACATCAAACCTAACTACACGGCAAACATGCTCAATTTAACCGGTAGCATCACCGGACTTTCTTCTCAGGATATGACGCGTGCTGATGTCGCGCTCAAAGGCAACCTGGGACACGGATCGCCTATTGACATTGCCGGCAAGATTAATCCGTTGGCCAAAGATCTTTTCGCCGATATTAAAATCAGTTTTAAAGATATTGAATTGAGTCCGGTTACACCGTATACGAACAAGTACCTCGGTTATCCTATTATCAAGGGAAAGCTTAATTTCGATGTGGCCTATCTGGTGGATAAAAGGAAACTCGAATCACAGAATAAAGTGACAATCGACCAGCTCACCTTTGGAGATAAAGTGGAAAGCCCCGACGCGATTAAAGCGCCGGTAACGCTGGCTGTTTCTCTGTTAACCGACCGCAACGGGCAGATCAATCTGGATGTTCCCGTTTCCGGCAGTCTTGATGATCCCAAATTCAGAGTCTGGCCGATCATCTGGCAGGTACTTGTAAACCTCATCACTAAAGCCATCACATCACCCTTTGCACTGATAGCCTCTCTTACCGGCGGCGGCGAAGAGTTAAGTTTTATTGAGTTTGATTACGGGAATGCCGTAGTTACAGATGAAAACCGTAAAAAAATAACCCTCATCGGGAAAGCTCTTTATGAACGGCCGGCACTGAAGCTGGATATTGAAGGATATGTTGATCCCGTAAATGATAAGGCGGGTTTAAAAAATGAAGAATTGAACCGCAGGATCAAAACGTTGAAACTCAAAGAAATATTGTCGGAAGGCGGCGAGCAGATTGCTCTTGAACAAATTCAGCTTACACCTCAGGAATATGAGAAGTATCTGAAAAAAACTTATGATGCCGGAAAATTTACCAAGCCGCGTAACTTTATTGGCATCGCCAAAAAGATTCCGGCGGAGGATATGGAAAAATTGCTGTTGAACAGTATTGAAGTGACGGACAGCGATTTGCGACAGCTTGCTGAACGGCGCGCGCAAAACGTCAAAGAGCTGATTCTTCAACCTGGCAATGTCGACGCCAGCCGCATGTTTATTGTAGAGCCAAAAATACTTTCACCGGAGAAAAAAGATAAAGTTAAAGACAGCCGCGTAAATTTTAAGCTGAAGTAGTGCATAATTGAGGTAACAAATGACGAGAATAGAAAAGATCAGGAATCATTTCACTCTTTTATTGATACATGGTAAGAATAAAATGATAGTGCGATGATTTTTATAATTTTGTGGCTGTTCAAAAGCTTATCCCGTATTTGATACGGGGATAATTAGAGACAACAGTGCCCCATTAAAAAATAAGATGTCTCGCGGCACTCGACATGACAAAACAAGAACTGGATTGCCGGATCACCCGGCATGCGCCGGGCAAACGAGTCCGGCAATGACAAACTAATTAAGGTACGGTTATAAATGCTTATTCAGGATGTTTTTTCCGCATATAAAGACGACCTTCAGCGGGTCGAGAAATGCATCAATGATAATGTGAATTCCGAAATCAAGTTGATTCCTGAAATCGCGCATCACCTGATTGACAGCGGCGGGAAAAGATTCCGTCCTCTTCTTCTTCTTCTCTGCTCCCGTCTGTGCGGTTATCAAGGAGAGAGCCGTTTTCCTATGGCCACAGTCATGGAATTTATTCACACGGCCACTCTTTTGCATGACGATGTAATTGATCAGGCTTTAATCAGGCGCGGCAAAGACTCCGCCAATAAGATCTTCGGAAATTCCGTGAGCATTCTGGTGGGAGATTTTCTCTGCTTCAAGGCTTTCATGCTGATGAGCGGAATCGGTAATAATGATATCTTCGGACTTGTTTCTCAAATGGGCAATATCATGTCCGAAGGCGAAGTTTTTCAGCTCACGAAATGCGGCGATGTCAATATAACGGAAAATGAATATCTCAGCATCATTGAAAAGAAAACGGCTGTTTTGATTTCCGCCTCCTGCGCAGCAGGAGCGATTCTGGGTGATGCTCCGCGTGAAAAAATAGACGCTCTGAAGCGATTTGGCAGAAACCTGGGCATGGCTTTCCAGATTACGGACGATGTTCTGGATTATATGGCCAAAGGAGAAGAATTCGGCAAGTCCATCGGCAAAGATCTGGAAGAAGGGAAAATAACCCTGCCGCTAATTTTCGCCATCCGCGATAGCCCGGAAGAAGAGAAAAACACCATCAGAGAAATTATAACCCTCAAAAAAGGATCGCAGAAAGCGGCACGGGAAATTATAAAGTTGATTAAGAAATATAAAGCGATTGATTCTTCGCTGCAGGTCGCAGCCGGATATATCAGCGAAGCCAAATCACAACTGAGTATTTTCAACGACTGCCCTGAAAAAGATCATTTAAACACGGTTGCCGAATATATCCTTTTTCGAAATGTATAATGAGGATAAAATGAGGTTTTATAATGGCTGATTTTTTCTTTAAAACAGTGGAGGGCACGAAAAAACCATACGTCGAATCGCTACGACAACTTTTGGGACAATTCCGGACACCTTTTACTTCCGGTGACAGCGTCGGGATCAAGCTCCATTGGGGCGAGCGGGGCAATAAAGGCTATCTGCCTCCTGACTATGCCAAAGAAATCGCCGGCTGGCTTATCGCACAGGGAGCTAAACCCTTTGTTTTTGATACAACCGTGCTTTATTCCGGTGGCCGGCGCACCGCCGAAGATTCCCTGAATACAGCGGCCAACCACGGTTACACGGCTGATTTTCTCGGATGTCCGGTCATTATAGCCGATGGCATTGACGGAAGAGATATCGTTTCCATCCCGGCAGATTATAAACATTTTAAAACCGTCCAGGTAGCATCTGTCCTGGACAAGACACAGGGTTTTGTTATCTTTTCCCATTTCAAAGGACATATGGTTTCTCTGTTTGGCGGCGCCATCAAAAACATTTCCATGGGGTTTGCATCGCGCGCGCAAAAACAGCGTATGCATTCCGATTATCATCCTGTTCTGAATAAAAAGAAATGCACCAGATGCAGTGTTTGCGTCAACATCTGCCCGACAAAAGCAGCCAGCATTTCTGAACCCCATTATCCCGAATATGATTTACAAAAGTGCATCGGCTGTGCTCAGTGCATTGCCATGTGCCCGGAAATGGCTCTTAAAATATTCTGGAATTCGGATATGACGGTTTTTCAGGAAAAGCTCGTTGAGACAGCGGCCGCTGTCTGGAAAAAGATTCAGGAGAAGACCATCGTCATCAACGCCCTGCTTAATATCACGGCAGAATGTGACTGTCTGCCGGGAAAGCATCCTGTCATCAGCGAGGATTGCGGTTTTATCGGCGGCTATAATCCTGTGGAAGTGGATGCGGAATCCCTGAAGATGATAGGACCGGATGTTTTTGAGAAAGTTCATCAAGGTATCCCCTGGCAACGTCAGTTTTCCTACGCCCGCGAAATTGGATTTATGAGCTCTGTAAATGACTAGCCGGATTAAAGCGGGGAATCAGGAAAAGCTGCTGGTTCTAAAAGATCGTCAGGTTCCTGATCAAAAAAAGGCTGCGAAAGATGAATCACCTTCCGCAGCCTGTGTAAACAAAATAGTTGTCTTCTGATTTTTTAAAATATCTCCCGATTATCTATATATGCTTAATCCACCTTATCCAGGCGAACTCCATGCTTTTGCTTCAAAGCGACTTTCATTATTTTACCGGTCGCTGTCATGGGCATTTCATCTATCATCTCAACATGGGATGGATATTTGTACTTGCTGACTTTGTCCTGTAGAAATGCGTGAATTTCCTCCTTGGTTATGGGCTTTCCATCTTCACTCACGACAAAGGCTTTGCCCGTTTCACCCCATTTGTCATCAGCTATACCTATGATGGCAACATGTTTGATTCTCGGGTAGTCGTAGAGAACCTTCTCTATCTCAGCCGGATAGACGTTTTCGCCCCCGCTCCGATACATGTCCTTGGCCCTGTCCGCGATGTAGAAATACCCTTCTGCGTCCATATAGCCCAGATCTCCGGTGTGGAGCACACCATTGACAATGGTTTTCGCCGTTGCCTCAGGCATATTCCAGTATCCGCTCATTACCTTCGGACCAACAGCCACGATTTCGCCAATTTCACCCGGAGGCAGTTTATTGCCATCCGCATCTTCAATCCACATGTCGCTCCATTCTCTGGGTTTGCCGACTGAAGCGGGTTTGAGTTGAAGTTCTTCGTATGAAAGAACCGTCATGGCCGAATTCTCGGTCTGTCCGTAACCTACACCCACTTTAATTCCTTTTTCTTTTAATTTATCCAATAAAACCCTGGGCGTTCTTTCACCGCCGCCGATAGACATAATAACGCTGCTGCGATCGACTTTGTCCAACATGCCCGAATCCAGAATAAGACGCCACATCGTGGTCAGGGCAAAAACTACATTGGCCTTGTATTGTTCAATATCAAGGCAAAAGCGCTCCGGATCAAATTTTTCTCTTAAGATCATCGTCATACCGCGGCCAACGCAGGATAATAAACTGATAAAAAGGCCGCCGGAGTGGAATAGCGGCAACTGCGAAAGAAATACAATACCATAAGCCGCTACACCGGTTAAACTTAAAACCTTAAAATAAGACTGATTATGACTTACGACCGCACCCTTGGGAGCTCCGGTAACGCCCGATGTGTAGATAATGCCCAACGCGTCGTCCATAAATACATACTCATCCAGAACCGGTTCAGAGGTGGAGAACTTATCAAAGTGATCGTGGAGACGAACGGCCCAATCCGGACAGGCAGGAGCATCTTTATCACTGCCGGGCAGCCAGATATATTTGTCCTCGTCCACCTGAATATTATTTTTTATTTTGGTGACATTGTCGACAAATTTGGCATGGAAAAAAAGCATACGGGACCCGCTGTTGTTTAGTTGGTATTCAAGCTCACGGCCTACCAACCGCAGGTTCAGAGGCACAATAATAAGACCGAGTTTGGCTACGGCAAAGAATAAGTAAATAAACTCAGGACAGTTTTGAAGGTAAACGGCTATTCTATCGCCTTTTTTGACTCCTGTGCTCTGTAAGTAATTGGCCATTTTATTAGAACGTTCATTCAATTCTTTAAATGTGATAGGCTCATCTTCAAAAATGAAAGCTTTGTTATTCGGTATTAAAGTGGCCTGTTGTCTCGTTATGTATCCAATATTCCACACCTGACTCATACTAAATCTCCTTCTTTTTTGATATTTAAAGCGAACAAATATTTAATCGAATCTTTATCAACAACTCTATGCAACCCCCTTTAGCTAGCAAGGATAATGCCAACCAATAAATTATAACTTTTTATAATGTTTTTATTTATATACCAATTCAAACCTTATAATTATCTTTGGTGTAACTCCCTCCAAGGGACAATAATTAGTCATTAGTGTCCCCTAAAAAGCCCTATGTATCTTAAGCAAAAGTGTTAAAAAGCTATCATACAATAAGTAACAAGCACCTGAAAAGTTCAAGATTGTCAGAGGCCAAATTCAGAGATTTAGTCATGTATTTTTCTGCCGATTTGGAAATTCATAAAGTTACTTTTAAAACCGGTCTTAATCGTAATACACGTCAACCGTGTTATACCGATTAAAATAAAAAAGCCGCCCCTTCAAACACAGAGTCGGCTTTTTAAACATATCCGGATATATTTAATTGCCGACCTACTTTACCGCGTCTTTCAGACCCTTCCCTGCTTTAAATACGGGAACCTTCTTTGCGGCTATCTTAATGGCCGCTCCTGTCTGGGGATTCCTGCCTGTACGGGCTTTTCTCTTACTTACACGAAACGTACCAAAACCAACAAGCGTAACAGTAGCGCCTTTCTTGAGTGCTTTCTGGATCGCCGCAAATGTTGCGTCTAGTGCCAGTTCGGCTTCTTTCTTAGTACACGTAACCTTTGCCACTTCATCAATCAATTGAGCTTTGTTCATTAACTACCTCCTGTTTTTTATTTTAATGAGATTTATGACGAACTATACATTACCATTAGCCACAAATCAATCCAAATTCACAACAATTAATGAAATTTGTCATCCACCGGCAACTCTGGTCCCATCTGGATATACGCAGGAGCGGGACATAGAATACTACGTCTCTAAAATATTACCGGTGGATTATAATATTTCGCCTCAATAATTTCATCGCGGTCATGCTTCAGCGCCTGCGGCAGGAATTCCATGATATCCGTTGCCGTGATACCGTCGATGCCTTTTTTTGCCGCAGCCAGATCCCCGGCATAGCCGTGAAGAAATACTCCCTTGCGCACAGCCTCTTCGGATTTTAATCCCATGCCGTACATTGCCGCAATACAACCGGTAAGAACATCACCCGAACCGGCTGTTGCCATACCGGCGTTGCCGCTCAAGTTGATATAAACATTGCCGTCCGGTAAGCCAATCAACGAATGCGCGCCTTTCAAAACAATCGTCGCCTTGAGTCTTGCTGTAGTTTCCCGTAAAAATGTAATTTTATCACTATTGATTTGCGCTGCTGAGCAACCGGTGAGCCGCGCCATTTCGCCCATGTGCGGCGTCAGGATTGTCGCCGCTTTACGGTTGCGCAATATTCCGGGATTTTCCGCAATCGCCGTAAGACCGTCGCCATCGATGAGTAACGGCACTTTTATTTTCTCTGTCAATTCCCTGACAAGTTTTACTGTTTCTTCTTGTAAGGAAAGACCCGGACCAATGATGACCATATCAACTTGTGCCGCAACATCAAGCAAAGTTTTTTTATTCTTCAGGGCAATGCTGCCCGTCGCGGTCTCTTCCTGCGGCAAATAGACAATCTCCCTGCCCCGCTTCGCAATAACAGGAACAACTGATCGGGGGGCGGCAAGGCGAGCGTAACCGCCGCCCGATTTTAAAAAGGACATGGCCGCGAAATAAGGAGCGCCGTAATAGTTAGCCGCTCCCGCAATAAAAAGAATATCTCCCGTTGAACCTTTATAAGCTTCGGCTGGCCGCTGAGGAAGAGCCACATAATCATTTGTGGCAATTTTTAACTTGTTATCGTCAGTTAGCGATGGCGGAAAAGAAATGTGACTGACAAACAATTCCCCGCCAAGCCCATAACCCGGATAAAGCATGTTGCCGATTTTGGGCAAACCGAAAGTAACGGTATAATCAGCTCTGATAGCTATTCCCATTACTGCGCCGACATTGCCGTTAATGCCGGAGGGAATATCGAGAGATAAAACTTTCTTTTTACTTTTGTTAATTAGCGCAATCACTTCTTCCGCCAAACCGGTAACCGGTCGATCAAGACCCGTGCCGAAAATGGCGTCAATAACCGCGTCACAAGGGGCAACATCTTTCCTGGCAGCCGCTGCACTTTCCAGTCTAATTACTTCTATCGGCAATCTCGTAATTATAGAGAAATTTGTTTTGGCTGCCCCCTGATACTTGCTGACATCGCCTGTTAAAAATACTTTTACGCTGCCGCCGTTGGAATGAAGCAATCGGGCAATGACCAGTCCGTCACCACCGTTATTACCGGAACCGCAAAAGACAACAAATTTTTTGTCGTGTATGCCGATTTTATCTTTCAACACATGCACTGCTGCCATGCCGGCATTTTCCATGAGAATTTCTTCGGCAATATTTAACTTCTCTATGGCGTAACGATCCATAAAACGCATTTCGTTAATGCCGGCTATCTTCATAATCGGTTCCCCGCAAATAGTATAACATTCCCCGGCAGAAGCCGGGGTTTCCTTAAGTAAATATGCACTGGTTCAGTGGCCATTTATTCTCAAAACTTTAGCGCCGTGGATTTTTCCTTCTTTTATTTCAACAAGAGCGCGATTGACTTCGTTGAGCGGAAATTCTTCCACTTCCGGTATTATTGGTATCAGAGCAGCAAGAGTCAAGAATTCCTCGATATCCCGGCGTGTCACATTGGCCACACTTTTTATTTCTTTTTCCATCCATAGATGATCACCATAATCCAGTTGCATAAGATGATTCTTGTCTCTGTCTTCTTTACGGATAGCGTTAATGACCAATCTTCCGGCCGGTTCCAGATTTTTCAAAGCGTCTATAATCGTTTTCCACACAGGCGTCGTATCGATAATGGCATTAAGTTTTTTAGGTGATTGGGCGCTTATGTCCCCCGCCCAAACAGCGCCCAGGTCACGGGCAAAAGCCTGTTCATCTTTATTGCGGGCAAAAACGAATATTTCCGTGTGAGGGTAGCGGTAACGAACCATCTTCAATACCAGATGAGCGGACGCGCCAAATCCAGCCAGTCCCAACCGCTGTCCATCGGCTAAATTGGCCAAACGCAGGGACCGATACCCTATAGCTCCGGCACACAACAGCGGCGCCGCCTGGACATCGGAAAAAACAGCCGGAATAGCGAAAGCAAAATCCTCCGCGATCGCCAAATACTCAGCATAACCGCCGTGGACATCTCTGCCGGTTGCTCTGAAATCAGAGCAAAGATTTTCATTTTCGGAAATACATGCCGGGCACTGACCGCAAGCATAGTTAATCCAACCGATTCCAACTCTGGCGCCAATTTCAAATTTTCCTGCCAGCTTACCCCGTTGGGCAACTGTGCCGACTACTTGATGCCCTGGAATGATCGGCAGCTTCGCCGGAAGAGTTCTTCCTTCGATCTCATCCAATTCCGTGTGACAAATGCCGCAGGCAGATACTTTTACCAGAATTTCTTCCGCCCCAACCACAGGCTTAGGCAATTCAACCATTTTTAGAGGTTGTCTGTTTTCTTCTAAACTGCTTATCTTCTCTAAGATTGCCGCTTTCATCCAGTCATTATTCCATCAACTTTTTTAACCCGGGTAACAGTTAACATTAAAGTCGATTTAGTTTAGCCTTTCAAAGCAGCAGGCAACTCTATTTGCACATCTATCGGACGGACGTATTTTTTATTGACTTCCTGCGTCGAATTCACTTTGAGCTTTTCGAATAAGAAAGCGAATTGTTTTTCTAATTCGGCGCCCAACTTATTGCGCGTTTCCGCCGGAAGATTCCACATGTCCAGTTTGAACGGACCGAATCCTTTTTTACGCGTCTTGTAAATAAACTGTTCCTCAGTATCCTTTTCTTTCCATTCGTCCTTCATTTCTTTTTTTATGTATTCGTAAACTTTTTCCTTTAAATCCCCGGGGAAATTAGGACTGTCGTAAATGATGTTCTGGAAACCAGTTGCCAGATGAATTTCAGCTGTGCCCATAGCCGGAAAGTTATCAAAGGCTTCATTGGGCAGAGTGGATGCACCGTGCTGGACTGCTCCGGCAAGGCCGTATTGAGAACGCGCCAGCGCGGATAATTTCTCCAAAACCGCAAAATCAATTTTAACTTTGGCCACGCTGCCGTCCGCCAGAGGAACGCCTCCATGCGTTGTTCCCGTCTGGACGCTGATTTTACTTATTCCTTTAAGCGATTCACCGCCTTTTTTGAGTTCTTCCAGATACCCTTCCATAAAAGCCTGGAGTTCTTCGACCGTGCTGTTTTTACCGCCGACCTCGCCGATTTCACCGCCTACGGATACAGTAATTCCTTCAGGCTCTAAATCGCGGATCATAGTGGTCAGTTCCGCCGCGAGGCTGTAGTTTGTCTTTTGCTGCTCTTTGATGGTTGCTTTTGCCAGGTCCACCAGAGTGGAAGTGTCTATATCAATATTGTAAAATCCGGCTTCAATCGCTTCCCAAATTAAGTTTTTTACCGCCTGCGTTTCTTTAGCGGCATCGGCGGCAAATTTCCTGGCATTAATTTGAAAATGATCTCCCTGGAGAAAGATCGGGCCGTGATATCCGGTTTTGATTGCGGCAGCGGTTACAGCGCAAGTATATTCAAGAGGTTTTTGTGCCGTATAACCTATTTCGGAACGGGCAATCTCGAAAATAACCGGACCTGCCTGCCCTTTTATTATTGCGCGAAAAACAGCCTGAGCCGTATCGTACGTTATTCCCCGAATGTTAATCGCCGGAACTGTGAAGCCTTTCAGTTCTCCCCGTCCCATTGCCTCATAAACAGATTGAATCGAAGCAGAAATAATTCCCAAAGCCGCGCCCGCGCGCCGGATCAGCCAGCGAGAAGCCTCCTGAGTCGCCTGATCGGGACTGAATACCGCTGTGTAAATCAAATCATCAATGAGTTCACTTTGAAGTCTATTTTCATCCAGAATGCGGACATCATTGCCATCCAGTTCGATTATCTTAGCACACCCATTTTGTAACTGATTCTTGTCTTGGTAAATCATAAATACTCCTTATAATGTGTATTATGCTGATAATATTTTTTTCGCCATTTGTACTTCCGTCACACTGCCGATGTAAATCGGCGAGAGCTGATTAACATTTTCTACTTTTAAAGATAAAATGTCTTGATTACCGTTTGTCGCCAGACCTCCGGCTTGTTCTATAATAAAAGCCATGGGCTGTAATTCAAACAACAAGCGTAATTTCCCCTGTGGAGATTTTTTTAGAGCGGGATAAGTAAATATGCCGCCTTTTTTTATCAGGATTTGATTAATGTCGGGAACAAAACCACCACTGTAACGTAATTTGTAACCATCCTTTTCCAATTGTTCGACAAACTTAAGATGCTCCGGTATCCAATCACGGCGCAGTCCACCCGGTGAAAAAATTGAGCCCTTCTCCTTCATCCTGATATTCTCCTGAGACAAAACATACTCGCCTTCACGATCGAGAACAAATTCATGCGCACCCTTCCCTGCCGAATAGATCATCGTAATCAGCGGACCATAAGTAATATAAAGCGCGGCTACCATTGTTCTTCTGCCGGAATCCAGTATGGACTCTTTATGAATGCCGATAATTGTTCCGATAGCCAGATTGGTATCGACGAGCGATGAACCATCAAGCGGATCGGCCGTTACAATGTACTTTTCTTTGCCGGTGCCGATCTTAATTATATCTTCCAATTCTTCCGAGGCGTATTCCCGCACGAACCCGGAAAATTTTAACTGACTTTTTAATATGTCATCGGAAATACGGTCCAGGGCCAATTGCTCGTCACCATAAACATTCTTGAATCCGGCAAGTTTTCTGTTGGACTCATGAATCTTTGCAGATATATATTTACCAACAACGGCAATTTGCCAAATAAGACGCCGCAACTCCACTTCCACGCCGTCCATCCACATGTGCCGTCTTAAATCAACGAAGTTTTTAGTATAATCACTATTTTCTTCTCCCATTTTATCCTCCTTTTTTGCAGAAATATTTATGAGTTACGGCTGCCATTCCTGCATAAGTAAATATAGCAAAAACAATTTCTGTTGTTTGTTATGCCCTGTATTATAAATCGAGCAAAATGTGCATATTTATTAACCAATATTCATGATCATTACAAGCAAATATTTACGCGGGATTAAACCGCATTAATTTATCCTGATTATTCCGGATAGCCTACCGTCTGCGACATAATAATCTTTTGATTATCACTAAGCCGCATAGCTTTTGCCAGAACATCTCTATCGATCGAACCTCTGATGACCGTTGCCAGACCCTCTGAGGCACAGTATAAATAAACATTCTGCGCAATGAACCCGGTATCTGCGGCCGAATAGAAATTTCTTTCTTCTGCGTTGGCTTTGCCCATTCGTGAATAATCGGCAACATATATTAAATTTACAGGCGCTTCTTTTACAAAAGATTGCTTGCCCGTCAACTCCCGGATATCCTGTTTGATAACCGGTTTCAAAACGTGTTCTTTGGCGCTGTAAAGATAGAGGCCATCGGCCATGGCAATATAAATATCAATTTCCTGCCAGTTCACGGCGGAAGGAGCGGTTCTTTTCCCTGATGCCTGCCTGTTAATTCCATTGGCAGCCCAGAGCAGATTGGAAAGAACTTCCACCGGCAGTTTTTTTGTACTGAAATCCCTTGATGATTTTCTCGCCTGTAGAGATTGCATCAACGATTTCCCGCTCTTAAGATTAGGCGGCGGCAGTTTGACCGGCAATAATTCCGCGGCCCATGATACTGTAATAAAAGAAACTATCATTAACGCTGCCGTGCCTGTTAAAAATGTTTTTTTTAACATCATAAGTCCTCCTCTTCTAAATAATATTACTCCAGCAATTAATTCTCCCATCGGCATAAAAATCTTTACTCTTTTTCAACTTTTCCGAGCTATTCTTGATTTGTCAACTTTGATGGTCTCGTAAAAAGTCGCTTTTGCCCTTTTTTGTCATTCCCGCGAAGGCGGGAATCCAGTTATTTCAATAGGTTCTGGATACCGGCCTTCACCGGTATGACGGTTTTTCGACTTTTTACGACTTCATCAACTTTTATACTCTCTTCTATGGACTTACAGGTAACTTAGATAGCGGAGGAAAATTATCTGCATCGACCTCCCAACTGTAAATGAGTAAAGCATGAGAATAGAAGAATAAGGATATTTAGCTTTTTCATTCAGTCCTCCGATATTTTGTTTTTCAGTTCCCTCATTTCTTTTCGCTCACAAATCCTGATATTTCATCGAGAAACAGTTGACCATAACTGGCAAATTTTTGCTGGCCCACACCACTCACTTCCAGCATTGATATCTTATCCGTTGGCATTGTTTCAGTCATTGCTTGCAGGGTTTTATCGCTGAAGACAATGTAGGCAGGAATGTTATTCTGGCCGGCAATGGTTTTGCGTAGTTGTTTGAGACGATCGAATAGCGCTTGATCAGCCAATACTGCCTTAGCAGGCTCTTTCGGTAAAGCCAGTTCTTCGCGGCTTTTGTAAGGTCTGTATTTTACGAGCATGACGTTGATCTTGTTTTTCAGAACCAAATGACTTAAGGCATTCAACTTGAATGTATATCCCTCATCATAAGCAATATCAACATACCCTAAATTGAGTATCTGAAAAATATAATCCGACCATTCCTCGGCTCTTATGTCTCTTCCTGCACCCCAGGTTTTAATTTTGTCGTATCCTTTTTCCATAACCTGCCGGTTATGCGAACCTCGTAAAATATCAATCAGCAGAGTGGAATTTATCTGTTCACCGGTGCGCGCAATGGCCGAGAGCGCTTTTTGCGCAATGATGGTCCCATCGAATTTCTGCGGCGGATTTTTACAGACATCGCAATTACCGCAATCTTTGGTATTTGTTTCATTGAAATAGCTTAACAGAATTCGGCGGCGGCAGCTTTCCGCTTCAGCATATTGCTTCATCCTTTTGAGTTTTGCATCCAGTAATTCACGGCGTTCCGGCGTGGCCCCGTTTAACATTTCGGTTTGAGCCATGACATCGGCGTAGCTGTAAAAAAGTATGGTATCGGCAGGCAAACCGTCACGTCCACAGCGGCCGATTTCCTGATAAAAGCTCTCAATGTTTTTAGGCATATTGTAATGAATCACCCAGCGGACATTCGATTTATCGATTCCCATGCCGAAAGCCACCGTCGCGCAAATAATTTGAATTTCATCACGGATAAATTCATTTTGTGTTTTACTGCGCTGATCATTATCCATCCCGGCATGATAATGCTTTGCTTTGTAACCCAATTTACTTAAATTCCCGGCAACGCTTTCCGTGCTTTTACGGCTGAGGCAATAAATAATTCCGGGCTGATTGCGATGAAGTTTGAGAAAATCGGTTATCTGGCGCATGCGCTTCAATCCCGGCCGCACAGTAAGGCTTAAGTTTGGTCTGTCGAATGACGCCACAAAGGTTTTGGTTTCCGGTATGCGCAATTGAGATAAAATATCGCGGCGAATCACACGGTCGGCTGTCGCTGTAAGCGCAATGAGCGGAACGTTTGGATACCGCTCCTTCAGGATATTTAATCGCTTATATTCAGGACGGAAATCATGTCCCCAGAATGAAATACAATGCGCTTCATCTACGGCAAACATTGATACTTTTAAGCTGCCCAGCAATCCGGCAAACCCTGCCGAGCTTAAACGTTCCGGTGAAACATATAATAATTTTAAGGTTCCTTTTAAACTTCGTTCAATAATAATCTTTTCTTCTTGGGGGGATAAGGAACTATTGAGAAATTCTGCCGCGATTCCGTTTGCTTTGAGCGCCTCTACCTGATCTTTCATCAATGAGATTAAAGGCGAAATTACTATCGTGACACCGTCAAACATTAACGCCGGAATCTGAAAACAAACTGATTTTCCTCCACCCGTGGGCATTAAAACCAGTGCATCGTTGAGCGCAAGCACATGGTCTATAATCTCCGCCTGTAAGGGGAAAAACGAATCGTAACCGAAATATTTTTTTAATAGTTGTTTTTTTATCATTCCGATATTTTGTTTTTCAGTTCGTTCAATTTATTGAGCGCTTCCAGCGGGGACATGGAATGAATATCAAGAGTTTTAAGTTCAGTAACAATCTCTTCATTTTTATTTTCCCGCGCAATCGCGCTTTCTTTTCTCGCGAAAAGATTCATTTGAGGACTTGCATTTTTTCCGTTGCGGGTTCCCCGGACAATGCGGGGCATGCCGATTTCGTCAAATTCTCCTTTTTCCAGATTGCGCAATATTTCTTTGGCGCGGGCAATCACCTCTTTGGGCACACCGGCAATGCGCGCCACTTCGATGCCATAACTGCGGCTGGTTCCGCCTTCCATGATCTTGCGCAGAAAAATTATTTTTTCTCCCCACTCCTTGACCGCGATATTATAATTTTTTGCCCCGGATTTTGTTACCGCCAGATCCGTCAGTTGATGATAATGAGTGGCAAACAGCGCGCGGACGCCTTTACCCTGAAAATCATGTATGTATTCGGCAACCGCCCAGGCAATGCTCAATCCGTCAAAAGTGGAAGTGCCCCGCCCCACTTCATCAATTATAACCAGAGAGCGTGATGTCGCGTTTTTTAAAATTTCGGCTGTTTCCGTCATCTCCACCATGAATGTGCTCTGGCCTTTAATCAGACTGTCGGAAGCGCCAATGCGGGTAAATATTTTATCAACAATACCTATTTTAGCCTTGGCCGCCGGCACGAAACTTCCCATTTGTGCCAGAAGAACGATCAAAGCCACCTGCCGGATGTAAGTGGATTTGCCCGCCATGTTCGGGCCGGTAATAACAAGCAGTTTATTGCTTTGTAAATCCATCAAACAATCGTTCGGCACAAAGCCTTCTTTGGTCAATGCCGTCTCCACGACAGGATGGCGTCCATCTTTTATATCGATGGTATCGTCTTCATTTATTTCCGGACAAGTGTAATGATGTTTTTCGGCAACTTCGGACAGAGCGGACAAAGCGTCAAGCTCGGCAACAAGAAATGAATTGTTTTGAATGCCGGCGATATACCGGTCAAGACTGTCGCGCAGGGCAATAAACAGTTCCTGTTCTCTTTCCCTGATTTTTTCTTCCGCATTAAGAACAGTTTGCTCAAATTCTTTCAATTCCTGATTGATATAACGCTCGGCGTTAACCAGCGTCTGTTTTCTGATGTAGGAATCCGGAACCAGTGTGGCATTGGCTTTGGTCACTTCGATGTAGTAGCCGAAAACGTTATTGAAACCGATCTTCAGAGAGTTGATGCCGGTTTTTTTACGCTCATCTGCTTCCAGAGAAGCTATCCATTTTTTACCGTCGCGGCTGATAAATCTCAATTTGTCCAGTTCTTCATCATAACCGATAGCAATGAAACCGCCATCCTGTGTTTTTTGCGGCGGATCGTCAATAATCGCCCGCGAAATCAACTCAACGACTGCGGACATTTCCGTAAACCGGGAACGGATCGCAGCAATCGCCGGAGAAGTGCAATCCGCAAGCATTGCTCTGAGCTCAGGTATCGCCATCAGAGAAACTTTCAATGCGACCAAATCGCGGGGATTAGCCACCCTCAAAGACACCCTGCCTGCCAGTCTTTCCATGTCATAAATGCGTGATAATTTTTTACGCAGATTTGCCCGCAGGCTGTGATCGTCCTTGAGTTCGGCAACGGTAGCCAACCTTGTTTTGATTCTTTCCGCATCCACCAGCGGATAATTCATCCACCAGCGCAGGCGGCGGGTTCCCATCGGCGTCAGCGTTTCATTAAAAAGTGAAAAAAGAGAGCCTGCTTTAGAATTGTCCTGAATTGTCGCGAACAGCTCAAGATTACGGCGGGCGGTATCATCCAGCAGGAGAAAATTTTCCGTAGAGTACCATTTGATTTCGCTTATATGCTGAGGATTGATTTTTTGCGTCTGATTGACGTAGCTTAAAATCGCGCCGGAGGCCTTCATCGCCGCCGGATATTCTTTTATTCTGGAACTCATCAAAACTTCGGCGGGGAAAATCTGATTCAGAGTATCCTGAACCATCGCGGTTTGAAAACAATCATCCTCCAGATAATTAATCCGGAGCTCGGGCATTTGCGTCTCCAGCGTTTTTAACAAAATCTTATCAGGGAAATCCCGCGGAAGAATTAATTCCTTAAAATCCAACCCGGCAATAGCGGTGAAGAAAAATTCGCGGCCGGTAAATTCGCTGATTTGGAATTCGCCGGTGGAAATATCCAGAAAAGCCAGACCCAGCGTATCCTTGTGTGCACACAAGCAGGCCAGATAATTATTTTCACCCGCAGCAAGATTTTCTTCATCCAGAACAAGTCCGGGAGTGATAACCCGGATTACTTCTCTTTTAACAATTCCCTTTGCTTTTTTCGGGTCTTCAACCTGCTCGCATATCGCCACCTTGAAGCCTTTTTCCACCAGTTTGGTAATATAGGCGGAAGCGGCATGGTAGGGAAAGCCGCAAAGCGGTACGCTGTCTTCTTTGCCTTTATTGCGCGAGGTAAGAGTGATTTCCAGAACAGGCGCAGCAGTCACCGCGTCTTCAAAAAACATTTCGTAAAAATCACCCATACGATAAAGCAAAATACAATCGGGATGATTTTCCTTGATTTTTACGTACTGCTTCATTGCCGGAGTTAAATCGAGTGTCGCGTCTACCGCCATTTGCCGTCGTCCCCTTTTCTCAGATCAATGAAGTCCGGGTCATCCGGTTTATCTATTTTATGAGTGATGATAAAGGAATTGGCCAGCCAATTGACCACACTGATGATCAGTGAACCGAAAAATGCAGCGAAAAAACTGGATACTTCAAATCCCGACACAAAATAAGCAACCAGTTTCAGCAAAAAAGCGTTGATGAAAAAATAAAACAATCCCAGAGTCAGAATGCTCAAAGGCAGAGTCAGAAGCACTACAACCGGCCTGATAAAAACATTGATCAGACCCAAAACACAGGCGGCAATGACCGCCGTTGAAAGAGAATCAACTTTGATGCCCGGAACAAATTGCGAAGCAAGCAGAATTGCTACTGTTATGATTAACCACCTTGTTATTATAACCAACATATAGGTCCCTTTAAATCACTTTTCTCTCTTCTCTCTTCTCTCTTCTCTATTCACTTTTCCACATTCACAGTTTTTGCTGATTTAAAGAAAATCCAGGAAACACTGATACCGCTCATGATGGAAGTTTCCCTTTTTACCAAAGGACTGTCTTCAAAAGACGCCCCCTGAAGAAAATCAGTGCTGACAAAGGCATTAAAAATGAATTGCTTATAAGACTTACCCAAACCAACGGTGAGCGTTGAGCCGCTGTATCCGCCGCCGGCCGAATACGCGGGGCGTGCTGCTGTCGCGTAGACCGGTTCCACATTGTAGAAATAAGCATGATAGCCGCTGTCTGCAAACATGGGACCTGCGGATATTCCCAGATTTAATCCGGTGTCGGGGATTAAATCATCTTTGACAAAATTAATTCGAGGGCTGAACACCCACCCCTCATGACGCACGGAAGAAAAATCCGTGGAAAAAAAAGCTCGCACCGGCAGGGACAAACTTAATTTAAACTTATCTTCTTTGCTTTCCCAAAGCTTAATTTTCAAAGCCGGCCCTAATTCAAAAGTCGGGTCCAGATCCTCCATTCCGGTACGGGCGGAATTATTGGAACTCTTTACCGGCACAGAGCCAAAACCGCTAAAATCCAGCAAAATCCGATCTGTTTTAAAAATCTGTCCGGTAATGCGCTGTTCGTCCACTTTTAAAATGTCGCCTCGATAAACGAGATAAGGATACGGCAGCAGGTAAAACCTGTTTTCGTCCGAGCCCCGATAATCAGGCATCTGGAGGAGTACCACTCCCACACCTAGCTCCCATAAAGGCTTGCCTGGGGGCTTCTCGAGAGGATTTTCTTCACAAATTGCACTGACGGGCAATAAAAAGCTCAAAAGCAACAAAGCAATTATTACCCTGTAATGAATGCGCATATTCTTACCTTCTGCCATTGCGTCTTTATTGGGCGTTGACCCTAATTTCTATTTATCAAATGGCACAAACATCTTCGCTTTCGCGCCGCAAACGGGACATTCATCAGGCAGTATGCCGTCAGCAACATAGCCGCATACTTTACACACATAGTAAGTCGTTTCCCGCTCTTCCATGTAGTGCGACATGGCCTCTTTGTAAAGCTTGGCGTGAGTTTCCTCTACATCCTTGCTCTGGCTGAAATGCAGCACAGCCTCTTTATTGCCCTCTTCCTCCGCCAGTTTGACAAACTGGTCATAAGCAACTTCGGCAACCTGTTTTTCCGACTCGAAGCTGGCGGCCAGATTCTCTTCCGTGCTTTTTATTTCCTTAAGCACCCTCAAAGCTCTCGCGCCGTGAATTTCTTCCGAGAAAGATATTACGCGGAAAAGCTTAGCCATTTGCTTGTAGCCTTCATCTTCCGCCTTCTGCGCGTAAACCTTGAGCCGCAAAGCGGCCTTCGCTTCACCTGCATACGCCTGATTTAAAGCTTCCTGAATTTTATCCATAATATTTCTTGACCTCTTGTTTTGGATTATTTTATGTCACTTCGACCGAAGGGAGAAGTCTTGTTTTAAGATTGCCACCCGGCATGCGCCGGGGTTCCCTGTCCCGACAAGTCGGGACTCCTAAGAAACTTCACTTAGCGATCCCCCTCTTTCCTAAAGAGGGACTAGGGAAGATTTTACGGAATTGAAAAGATTGAAAAATCCCCCTCAATCCCCCTTTAACAAAGAGGGAAGAAGAGACCGTGCCAAAGCAGTTCTGTTTCTTCCATGAAAAAAATGACATCCTTTTAAGATTCCTCATTTGCCTTAGGCGTATTCGGAATGACATTCTTTTTTCTATCCATTTGGCTATTCTGGAGCAAATTCACTCTTCGCCGCCCCACACACCGGACAAGTCCAATCATCGGGTAATTCTTCAAATGGAGTTCCGGGAGCAATCCCGCCATCATTATCTCCTTTGGCCGGATCGTAAACATAACCGCATACACCGCAAACATATTTTTCCATTATTTACTCCTTAATCTTTTTTGATGAAGTCGTAAAAAGTCGAAAAACCGTCATACCGGTGAAGGCCGGTATCCAGAACCTATTGAAATAACTGGATTCCCGCCTTCGCGGGAATGACAAAAAAGGGAAAAAAGCGACTTTTTACGAAACCATCTTTTTTAGCCGTTAAAGATTTTTTCAAATCCTCCTCCTTCCCCCTTTAAAAAAGGGGGGAAAATGACACGTATTCTTTAATTGGCAGTCGTTCTTTTGAGTAATTCCGTTGCGATAATTTTTCCCAACTCATGACACTTCTTCAGAACATCGTCTCCGGGAGCATTCTTCACCGCAACTGATTCAGCAACAATATCTACCTTCATTTCCTTGAGCATTGCTTCCAAATGTTTTACCGATTCTCCACTCCATCCGTATGAGCCGAAAGCCGCACCAATCTTATTAACCGGCTTCAATCCCTTCAAGTAAGTCATAACATCCGCCATCTGCGGCAGAATATTGTTGTTGAGCGTCGGCGAACCGGCAATCAGCGCGCCGGCATCCAGTACTTCATAAACTACTTCACTGCGGTGAGTTTCATTCATGGACAAAAGTTTTACCTTGACGCCTTCCTCAGCTAGAGATTCGCTGATAGCACGAGCCATTTTCCCGGTAGAATGCCACATCGTCGCATAAACCACAACCGCTTTGGCCGTAGGTTTTTGCGAAGCCCATTTTTTATAAAGATCAAGAATCCAACCGATGTCTTTGCGCCAGATCGGTCCGTGATCTGGAGCGATAATTTTGATTTTTAGCCCCGCTGCCGCAACCTTTTCCAAAGCCTTCAGAACAATTGCGGAATAAGGCAGAACGATATTGGCGTAGTAGGTCGCCCCTTCATATTCCAGAGTCGCTGCCGGAATTTCATCAGCAAAGCGCTCCAGCGTCGCCAGGTGCATACCGAAAGCGTCCTGCGAAAATAAAAGTTCATCCTTGGCCAGATATGTAAACATGCTGTCCGGCCAGTGAATCATGCGCGTTTCCATGAAAGTCAATTCCATGTTGCCCAAATTTAGCGTTTCTCCATCCTTGACGGGTGTGATTTCATGCTGATCATGAAATAATTCTTTCAGCGTTTTCACGCCAGTTGCCGAAGCGAAAACCTTTTGAGGTTTGATTAAATCAATTACTTCGGGCAGACAGCCGGAATGATCCATTTCGGAATGATTGGAAATGATATATTTTATTTTGGAAGGTTCGACGACGGACCTAATACGGGCCAGCATCTCACCCATAAACGGCGCTTTAACCGTATCGATTAAGGTAATATCATCCGCCATTACCAGATAGGCGTTATAAGTACTGCCATGTGGCGTTGTGTATCCATGAAAATCGCGGATCGTCCAATCGATGGCGCCGACCCAATAAACATTATCAGTCACTTTTACAGCCGAATAAATATCCTTCATTATTTCACCTCTTCCTTGATTTACGTTGCGAATAATATAAGTTTAAATAAGACTCTGTCAACCAATACTTATACCATTTCTAACTCAAAGCGCTATTTTTGTTGGTCCCGATTCATCGGGATTGCCGGCTTCCTCAACGTATGTACACAATACGCCTCGCCGCCTCCGCCTCGCCGCCTCAATATCATCTTTGATTTAGAAATGGTATTATACTAAATTGCCTGTAATTTCCACTTCAACGAACGTTTTTGCATCAGGGATTATTTACAGGAAAGCTTATCCGCGACAAATTCTGAAAACTCACTGTGTTTTTTATAATATTGACATACCTCTCTTTTATTCCTATAGTTTTCAGAAAAGAGATATTGTTTTCCAAATGATTGACAAAAGAAAATTAAAGACTACACACTTCCCCTGGCCAATTGACCTGTCATGGTTCTTACTGCAGCGGAAAATATTAGGGCGTGAACTACCGCTCCTGGCCAGCTTCAAGGTTACTTATCACTGCAATCTTGCCTGCCGTGCCTGCCCTTTTCATCTGCGCTCTGATGATGAAAACGCTCAAATGTCCTGGAATACGGCAATCGGGGCACTGGAATCACTGCACCGTTTCGGCACCCGGATGGTCGTTTTTGAAGGTGGCGAACCGCTGCTGTGGCACGATGGATCTTATCGCCTTCACGACCTTGTCCTTTATGCCAGAAAAAACTTCCTGCGCGTGGCGGTGACAACCAACGGCACACTGCCGCTGGATGTTCCATGCCATACACTGTGGGTGAGTCTGGATGGCCTGAAGGAAACTCAAGATTCTTTGAGGAGCAATTCCTTTGACCTTATTTGCTCCAATATTAAAAAAACGCGGCATCCCCGGGTTTTTATCCATTGCACGCTCAATCGACACAACTGGCGTGATGTAGAATCTTTGGCAAAGTGGGTACAGAAAATGCCGACACTAAAAGGTATGACCGTTCAGTTTTTCTATCCTTATAATCAGGGAGAAGATGATCTTTCTCTTTTACCGGAAGAACGCCGTGCCGCCATTGAAAAATTGCTGGAACTAAAAAAATCGGGGTTGCCCATTTTGAATTCGGCAGGAAGGCTCAAGGCCATGGTTGAAAATCGCTGGTCCTGCCATGATGATATCCTGATTAATGTCGATCCTGATGGCACTATTACGAAAGGCTGCTATGTCAAAAGCCGGGGCGAAATAAATTGCGACGCCTGCGGATTCACACCTGTCGCTGAGGCATCCGGTGCTTTGGACCTCATTCCGGGATCGCTGTATGCGGGATGGCAGTTGTTTTTGAAAACTTGAGTACAACCTAAAAAAATAAATACCGAACAGGGCTACATCTTGGCGTTCTTTATAATCTTCAAGGCTTCCTGATATAATTCTATAAAGGAACCGATGATGGCCAGTAAAAACAAACCCAGCATGAATTTCGGGCCAGTGCCCAGCAATTCATCCAGAAGGTGACCGATCCAGAGGAACAGAACAGAAGCAAGCACCAGCGCAAATCCCCAGGCCGAAAACATGATGATTTCATGAAACGACTCAGAGTCTATATAGCGTGTTTTGCGTCTGCTTACTGACATCATTGATTTCCTCATCTCCTCTGTTTGACTTTGTTAACTAAATAATCATGCCAAAATATTAACGCGTCCCGATAATATTGTTCTTCCTGATTATAAGATAATTATCATTTCACGGTCTTTCAAGAGGAGACCGTATTTTGTTGATGAGCTTTGATAATATATTTAAACTGTTGAACAAATCATGAAGCAATTCCCCTTTTTACTTGACATAATCCATCTACCCTTCTATTGTCATTTCTCGTACAGGGTAAACGTACTTTCGTCCGGGTTAAAGTAAAAAAGAGTATAAGTATGTCCGATATAAATTATAAAAATATCTCCGGAAACAATCACCTCAGCCGCAGAATAGCTTTCGGCAGCAAACGCAGGTTCTATTCGTGGAAGTTGTTATTGCTTCTGGTGCTGATTTTGATTTTGCCTCTTTCCTCAGTGGCCAAAAATATTACCTGCAACCGCCTGCCCCTGCTGATGAAAAGTTTCCTGTACAATCATTACGCGATAAAAAATTTGACCGGAGATGTTAAAACTCACGCCATCGATAATATGATTCAACGCCTGGATCCCTCTAAAACGTTGTTGTACGCATCCGATTTGGGAAGATTGAGACCATATCTGCAAGATTTGTTCGCCAGCATGCAAACTGTCAACTGTGCTTCACTCAATCCGGTTTACGATTTGCTCGTCTCACGGGCGCGGGAAAATGAGGCTATTGTCAAAATGATTGTTGGTCCAGACTACCGACTCGATGAAACTTTGGAGTTGGACATTGACGTAAAAAAGCGACCCTATGTGAAGACGACGGCAGAAAAGAAAATACTGTTGAGAAAGGTGGTACAATTCCAGATCGAAAACGATCTGCTGGCGGGTGTCGATTTAGCGGAAGCCAAGAAAAAACAGATTCATCGTTATGAACTGCAAACTATGCGGATAGTCGAGCGTAATCCCGAAAAGCTAATTATGATCGCCGCTGAAGCGTTCGCTCAATCTTTAGATCCGCATACGAGCTATTTATCCCCTGACAACCTTGAAGATCTCCGGATTCAAATGCAACTTTCCCTGGAAGGGATTGGAGTCGTCCTCAGAAGCGACAACGGTTTTACCATCGTTGAGGAATTGATCCCCGGTGGAGCCGCCGAACGCTTAGGCCTGCTGAAGCCTGCGGACAAAATCATTGCCGTAGCTCAGGCAAAAGAAAAACCAATTAGTATTATTGATATGGATCTGCGCGATATTGTCAAGATGATCCGCGGCAAAAAAGGGACACCGGTAACTCTGACAATCCTGAGGCAGGCAGAACGCACGTACCGCTTCGATACCACTATCATACGTGACAAGGTCGATATTAAGGAGCAGGAAGCTAAAATTACCTATGAGTCTCGAAAGGTTGACGGAAAGCAGTACCGGTTTGGCGTTATCGATCTTCCGTCTTTTTACGGCGACGAAAAGGGAGACAAGTCCTGCTATGAAGACGTAAGAAATCTTCTTGCCCAGACCCGGCGTCAGCACGTTGACGGCATTGTGCTGGACATGTCACGCAATGGAGGGGGACTACTCGCGGAAGCAGTGCGTGTTGCCGGTCTTTTTCTGGGCGAGGGTGCAATCGTGGCAACCAAAAACAGTCGCGAACAAGTCACGATTTATGTCAATGGTTCAACCGCAGCGGAAACAAAAGGTAAAGATAAAGTTATTAAGTTCCCCGCCGAAAATTCCCGCGAAGTTTACACGGGCCCACTGGTCGTGTTAACGAGCCGTTTGAGTGCCTCGGCCAGCGAGATCGTAGCGGGCGCTCTAAAAGACTACCATCGCGCGGTTATCGTTGGTTCTGACCATACCTTCGGTAAGGGATCCGTACAGATATTGATGCCGCTACCCGAAGATCTGGGCGGTATGAAAGTGACCACATCGCTGTACTTTCTTCCCGGCGGCAAGTCTACACAAAAGACGGGCGTAGAAGCAGATGTGCGGTTGCCGATATTCTTCATTCTCGAAGATATCGGTGAAACGGCGCTGGAATACCCGCTCCCGTCCCAGACTATCTCGCCCTTTCTGGGCTTATATGGAAATTCCGTGCCACTCTGGAAAAATGTGGAACAACCCATGCTTACAAAACTGGCAGTAAGGTCTAAAGCTCGGGTCATCAAAGACGCCAAGTTCGCCGAAATAATCAAGAACAACCAAGAAGCCGCCGGAAAGAAAGGCCTTATCCGTCTCGCCGACTTGCGCAAAGAAGTGGAGAAGGAAGGCGGCAGCAATGAAAAGAAGACGCCGACTGAACTTAAACAGAAAGCCCGGGATCAGTATGCTCCCTTCGTGAATGAGAGCGTCAACGTTCTTCTCGATATGGTGATGCTGGGTTCGGTCCAGTCTGCGCCCAGGGCTGCGTTAGGTGGCCTGGCAGGGCGTTGAACAAAAACGTCGCTTCGATAATTGAAAACATCGAAGACACTATTTCGTTATTGTCTTTAAACTCTTTCCGGCACTACAGACTATATTCTTAAGTTGATCAGCATTGGAATCGAAAGGAATAGCATTCCATTTACCAATAAATGATTTAGGTTCCGGCGCAACAACAACACCTTTTGCATCATTAATAGTCATATGAGAAGATTTCACTTTATCATTAACGCAGTCCATTTCGATCAACATCAACTGATGGTTCAACATGTCAGGATGTCGGGGAGCTTTACCTATGCTTCTGAGAGATAAAAAATTATTTGTTTTAGCATCTTCATTTAATATTATTTTAATCCATACGCTAACAATGTTTTTATCTACTTTCTTAATGCTGGTTTTATCATAATATTCTTTACCTATGTTAGATGACGTATAGAATATCCAGTCTGCCGCCCATGCCTGATTAGCGAACAGAAAAAATAATACTAAACAAATAATGCTGCGAACATTTTTTATTTTCATCATCTCTCCTTCCAATGATATTCCAATTCGGTTTTTACAATGACCTGAATAACCTAATACCCTGATACCCTAAAAGGCGCACGATATTACGTAGGCTCACAAGTTAATTTAAAACACAATAGCACAATTCATTATTTTTAAAAATAGAAAATACACAGCGTCGTCCATAACGAATTGAAGTCTTGCATATTCTTTGAAGTCGATGATGTGAATACTTCAGAAGAATGGCAATAATTAGCATTAAAGCATTTTTGCGCCGGCGTCAAATGCGGTTAAATTTATTTCGCGTTTATTGGCCGGTAGACTTTTTGTTATTTCTTTTTCAAAGGCACGGCGGTTAATCGGCAGCAATGACGCACCAGCCAGCGCTCCGATCATGACGATATTGCTCAAAACCGGGTTGCCCAGATCAACCGCCACGGATGTGGCGTCAATAATCCAGCTTTTTGCCGCCAGTTTTGTAAACATTGACTTAACTTCATCAAGAGACGGGTACGTAAATTCGCCGGTGATGACGCCCATCGGATAAACCATACGGGAATTAGCCAGAACCGCGACATCAGGATTGCCGTATTTAGTGAGCACTCTGAGAGCTTCCACCGGCTCCAGAGCGATGATAATGTCTGCCCTGCCCTGCGGAATTTGCGGACTTAAAACGGACGATGAAGATACGCGCAAATGACTCATCACCGAACCGCCACGCTGGGACATGCCGAAAGTTTCACCGATGGTGACGATAAAGCCCGCGTTCACCAGCATTCCCGCCAGCACGCGCGAAGCCATGACATTACCCTGCCCGCCGACACCGGTGATGATGATATTTGTCGGTTCTTTATACAAATTCGTTTTCATTTGTTTACCTTATGCGCTCGTTTCGTGTCCCCTCGGAAATTCTCCCGACTTCGCGCTGGCGCAAAGCCCGGCGCATGCCGGGGGGGATTAAGGGGGTGGATGTGTTTATGCAGCCGAAATTTTCATCCATGTTGCGGGCTGGAAGTCCTTTGTCCACCTCCGTCCCTTTGGGACACCTCCGCCAGCGGAGGACACGGAATGACGCTCTTTGTTATTGTGACACAGTTTAGTATGCCGTGTCATATGCTCCTCAACGCATATTAGAATTTATTTTCTCCATCATTTCTCCCAAAGTTTATCGATAGGGATAAAAAATCTTTCTCTTTTTTCGTCATATTTGTACCACTTTATTCGCGGATCTTTTATATTCACGTCTTTAATATCGGTCCAGGGCGTGGGGGCAAGCTCGAAGCCATAGTCCCGTATATTTGAGCTTTTACCCAACGGAATAAAGGTCACAGCCGTTTTGTATGACCACAATAGTTTTAATTGGCCACATTCAACACAGCCATTACCGGGTTGATAAATAAAGGGACGGACAGGTCCGCGAAGAGGCAATAAAGAAGCTGTTCCTTCTTTTCGTTGAAAACTCTCATCGGTAAAGTTAGGGGAACCATCCTTGTTGGAATAACTTTCATAATCAGCATACTTTTCATTGCAGCTTCTCTATCAACATCATCAAGAATGCGGCCTTTTTTTAGATCAGCATACGCCTTTAATCTTTCTTCATCCATTTCAATCCAGGCATTAGTAAACTTCAGCGCACAATATTGATTCCCTTTATGTATCAATATGATTCTGTTTAAAGGTATCTCGACCCCTTTCGAAGAAATTCCAACTTCGTTGGGTTCTGCTCTTCGCTCCCGAGTATATGCAAAAATATCTCTTATAAATACTATTGTTATGACCATTAAAAATAGAACAAAAAATATGATTATTTTTTTCATTTTCATTATTCAACCTCCGTTCTCGTTATCGCTTTTTGTGGGCAGATTGAATAGCAGACGCCGCAGCCGGCGCAGATGACTTCGTCAACTGCCGCTTTCTTTTTTGTCCGATCCCATGTCAGTGCCGGACAGCGGAAAATCCTTGTGCATAAACGGTTGCAGCCGCAATTTTCTCCCAGACAAAGTTCGTCATTAACTTTCATCTGGTATTGTTTCTTGCCTTTCTTTTCGGGACTCAATGCGCAAGCCTGCTTCAATATGAGCACCTTCAACGAGCCGCGCTCGGCCATAAAAGATGTCAGAATTTTACTGGTTGCTTCCAGATCGAAAGGATCGCTGACGGCAACTTTTGCTCCTATCGCTTCGCAGATTGCGGCAATCTCTACAGATGGCAGAGGTTCACCTATGGCGCTCTCATTGATACCGGGATGCGGCTGGAATCCTGTCATTGCCGTCCCCGCATTATCCATAACTATGAATGTAATATCCGCGCGATTGTGTTGAGCATTGATGAGCGCCGGAATTACAGCGTGATAAAAAGTGGAATCGCCGCAAACCGCCAAAACCGGTTTATCCAAACCAAAGTTTTGAAGTTTGGCAAATCCGCTGGCCAGGCCTGTGCCCGAGCCCATGGAATGCAGTGTGCGCACGGTATGGAAACCGATTGCCGGCCAAAGCGACGCCATCGCGTAACAGCCGATGTCTCCGCAAACAATGCCCTCACGACCGTCCAGTTTCAGCGCTGTATTAATATTCCAAAACGATGCCCTATGCGGACAACCGGGACAGAACGTCTGCTCCCGTGGTGGAATCAATGGCGCTATCTTTTTTATTTCCCGAAGATAACCGGCAGGCAATAATTTTGGTTTAACCTTCATTATTTTGCCCAGAGCCGCGGCAACAATTTCGGGATTCAACTCACCAACTGAAGGAAAAGTCTTATCTATTTTCCCGTAAAAAGTTTTGATGCCCGTATCTTTAATCATGCCCATAGCGGCTACTTTGATATTTTCTTCGAGAAATGGCAGAACTTCTTCCACAACCATTATCTTATCGGTCAGGCTCAGATATTTTTTCAATAGCTTAACAGGCAGGGGCCAGGTGCAACTGAGCTTCAAAATCCCGATCCGTTTCTGCAAACCCAGCATTTCAATGGCTTCCCTGCTGTAAAGGAAACAGGCGCTGCTGGTGATGATCAGAAGCTCCGGCCGTTTGGGGCCAAAGTAATTATTGAAAGGACTTTTTTCAAAAAGTTCCGCGGCTTTTTGTATTTTTTTCTGCTGAAGATTGTGTTTAATAACAACGGGCGTGCTCACAACCGGCCCTCTCATCGGGTCCATAAATGATCCGTCGGAGATAAATCGGGCGGCACGGAATTTTTCCGGCAGTCTGCCGCAGATAACGTTACCACTGGCGTGAGACATGCGCGTCACCGAGCGCAGGATAACCACATTTCTAATTTTTTCCGATAACTCGAATGCCCACGTGGTCAAATCCTTTGCTTCCTGAAGACTGGCCGGCTCCAGCAAAGGAATTTCGAGCATGCGCGCGAAATACCGCGATTCGCCCTCATTGACACTCGATAGAGCGCCGGGATCTTCACATTCGACCAGAACTATTCCGCCGCGCGTGCCCGAAGAGGACAGATGCAAAAGGAAATCGGACGCAACATTGACGCCGTTTTGTTTCATTACGCACATCGAACGCAAACCGGCGAATGACGCGGCTGCGGCCACCTCCAGAGCCACCTTTTCATTGGTTGACCATTCCACATAGAGGTTCCTTTCACAGGCGACCTCCGACAGGCGCTCGATGACTTCCGACGAAGGAGTGCCGGGATAACCGGAAACGACACTGGCCCCCGCTTCCAGCGCGCCGCGCGCGATGGCTTCATTGCCCATGAATAAAACTTCTGTTTTGGCCGGTGATAATAACTTGTTCATAATCTACCGAGAACTTCCAAATATTTTTTCACCACCGGATCACGGCCATCTAAATACAACAGTTTTTTTGCCGATCCACTTTTTTCAATAATATTCTTCAACGCTTCTTTTTTCTTCTTTACGGCCGCGCCCTTCAACTCATTTAAACTTTCCAGTGAGGCTTCACGTATTTCCAGAACTCCTCTTTTCACGGCCAGTTCAACCAATTCTTTGCCTTTTGCTGTTCGCACAATCAATTGATTCCAATGACGTACTTCTTCCCAACTTCCTGCAAAACGCGCCGAGCCGACCGAAACATCGGCATACTCCGCTGTACTGTCCATGCAATATCTACAGGATTCGCGAATACACGCCTGGATTTCTTCCATCGGAAGCGATTTCACGCCATCATTAGTATAAAATTCCAGAATATTTTTACCTGCCGGAACATCCATTTTGGTGATTGATTCCAGAGCAATATTTCTCTCCAAAAGTAACTTTGTATATTTTTCCGCGGAAAGTGTCCAGCCGCAGTACAAACCAACAACCAGTTTCAATTGATTGATTTTGTTTTCATTCTCATTTATTTTGTTCAGCCTCATCTTGGCCAGCGCCAGCGCCTGACAGGGGGTTGCCACCACTCCCACTTTTCCATACTCTTGCGTGACCAGTTGATGAAAAGCCGCCACCGTCGGCGACACCGTAAATTTACTTCCGGCATTTTTCCTTATCTCTGTTTTTTCTTTTACAATAGCGCCATTTTGCATAAAGTCCTGATTGCGGATAGAAACGATAGCAGAATCAATCAAACCTTCGGCCAGCGCCAACTCCATTAAAACCGTCACCGTTGCTCCATGCTGCGCGGCCGTGCGTAATTCAGGATCAACAGCCTGAGTAAAATAATAACCTTTTACAGCGCCTATTTCCGGCGTCATAGCATCCTGTTCGAAAAGAAGTTTTCTCAGGGCCGTAAGATCTGTTGCCGCTCTGGGGCAGAAAGAGTAACACTGGCCGTCTTCCAGATCACATTTATGTAATTGCACCGTACGATCGTGATAAATAACCTGATATGGGCAAAGATTAACACAAGCGCCGCAACCGGTGCATAATCCCTCATCCAGCACGTGCTTTTTTAAAAATTCCTGACTTCCTGCTTTGGCTTTCGAACCCATTCCCTATACCGTTCTTTAAAAAGTGAGCTTTTATATCCTATCGTGATTTATGAGGCAAGAAAATGATACGGTTTAATAGAAAATATTTTAGTAATAAACTATTCAAAATTGTTAGAACAATTTAGTTTTTTGATAATTTACGGACTAATTTTAAATTTTACACAAATATTTAATTGATGTTGACATCCGCTTCTTCTTGTATTATGAAGCGCGGGACAAGAGCAAATATGTTCCCCAGTAGTCCCGACATGGTCGGGATCGGTAG
>WOYI011197110.1_pt1 | contig 49838 bp, 44 predicted proteins | sample 6423411 | NCBI WGS metagenome assembly WOYI01 (sample SAMN13441803, study PRJNA592873) | oil field metagenome | biome: oil field; feature: oil-well bore; material: oil-contaminated soil; isolation source: oil-contaminated soil from oil-well borehole | place: Germany: Wietze | collected 2016-10-18 ... | reverse complement strand
GGTGAACTGCTCCAGCAGGTAGTTGGCGTGCACGGTGCGCTTGCCGGTGGCAAAAGCCCAATAGGAGCCCACGCCCTCAGTCGAAAGCCCCTTGCTGTCGGTGAGGCTGGGGTTATCATAGCCACGCGGCGCCACCAGCCGCCAGAGCCAGGCCAGCGCCGGGGGCAGAATGTGGAAAAAGCCCACGATCCCATAGCTCGGGTTCTCCCGGGTGCAGGGCGGCGTGCGCATCCCGAAGGAGCGGATGTCCACATCCACCGCCTCGTTCACCACGTTCGGCATAATCTCCCGCGGCACCACCACCCGCGGGTTCGGGCAGGGCTTGCCCGGCGCATCCAGGATATGATCCCAGATCATCGCAATCCCGTCCGGGGAGGCGTTGATATTCAGGAAAAGCAGCGGTTCGGCGGGTTCCGCCGTCAGCCGCTCAAGGTTCAGATCGGTGCCGTAGTGGCGGATGTGATTGGTGCGCACGAACCAGGCGTCTTCGGCATCCATCACGGAGAGCTTGCCGTTGTGCTGCAGTGAGGGGTGGCAGAGTGCCATGTCATCCGTCACAGGGTGCAGCGCGCAGGTGCGGGGCTGTTCGTGCAGGCGTTTCTCGCCTGTCACGATGTTCTCGCCATAGAGCATCCGGCCATCGTCCTCCCGGTGCGGATATTCGAGCATCTCGCTCTTGCCCGCCCCACTGGCGCCCTCGTGCATGATGGTCACTTCGTTGTCATAGGGCGTCACCACCCGCACGGTCGAGCAATGCGCCGTCACCCAGCCTTCCTGCTCCCCCTGGTTCAGCAGGATGCTGTAGGCCGCCTTCTTGGCGCTGGGGCCGGGGTAGAGGCAGTAGGAAAAGACCTCGTGCATCTCCGGCTGGCGGTAGTGGACCACCACCTGCTTGCCGTCCAGGTCCGTATAGCGGAAGGTCGGGGCCACATAGATCACCGAAGCGGGGGCAAAGTCCTTGCCGATTTCCTCATAAGGCGTGATCCCTTGCAGCAGGGCCATGCCAAAGCCAAAGAAACCGGCATTGGCCGGGGCCACCAGCAGGGCATCCTTGCCCAGGCCCTTTTTGCCGGTCACATAAGCATAGAGGATCAGCGGGTTTTCAGCCAGCCAGTCAAAGGTCCGCTGCCGCAGCTCCGGGAAGGGATAGCCGTAGGCTTCTTCAAAGCGCTTATGATCGGTGGGGCCGTCATCGCCGATCAGCATGGCGTTGGGGTCCCGCCGGCGCATATAGGGCGAGGGGTAGTTCGCGGCGATCCCGTTGCGCACCCGCACCACCGTCGCATCCACCACCTTCCCCAGATTGGGGATCTGATAGGCCACTTCAAAAGTTTTGCCGTTTTCACCGCCGCAGGCCAGATCCAGCAGCTCTTCCGAGGTGCTGACCACAGTCACGTCGGGGTTGGCTTCCAGGATGGCAATCAGTTCTTTGGGCGGGTTATAACGTTTCCAGTCTCGTTGTTTCATAGTGTCCTTTGTCCAGCTTCTTGGCTTGTTTGAGAGTTGCTTTGTTGTTCCATCCCGGCAGGTGGCCGGATTTAAATTTCGGTCGCATAAGTGTTGATCTCGGGCGAATCTACCCGCACCGGCGGCGAGAGGATTTCTTCGATCCGGTCTGTGGTGAAGGACCGCGGCCGCTCGATCGGCTGGCCCAAGGCCCGCGCCCAAACGGCATGCGCCGTCAGCCCCAGCAGGCGGCTGGCTCCAAACAGCACCGTGCAGAATTCCGGCTCGATGCCATAGTGATGCTGCAGCGTGCCGCTGATCGCGTCCACGTTTGGCCAGGGGTTCTTGACCTTGCCCAGCTCGCCCAGCACCTCCGGCACCACCTCATACACCCGCCGGGCCAGTTGGAAGAGCGGGTCATCCGGCAGATAGGCCTCGGCGAAACGATATTGGGCGGTGAAGCGGGGGTCCGTCCGCCGCAAGACGCCGTGCCCATAACCGGGGATCACCATGCCCTGGTTGAGGGTTTCGAGCGCAAAAGCCCGCAGCTCCTCAGGGCTGGGCAGGCCGCCATATTGCTCCTGCAAAGCCTGCAGCCAGCGCAGGGTCTCCTGGTTCGCCAACCCGTGCAGCGGCCCGGCGAGGGCGTTCAGCCCGGCCGAGGAGGACAAATACAGGTCCGAAAGCGTCGAGCTGACCAGGTGCGAGGTGTGCGCGCTGGCGTTGCCGCTTTCCTGGTCGGAGTGCAACGTCATGAACAGCCGGCAGAGGTCCTTATATTCCGCGTCGTCCCCTTTGCCAATCATCAGGGCAAAGTTCGCGCTCCAGTCCAAACTTGGGTCTGGTACAGCTTCCGCGCCGCCCCGGTATTTCAGGTTGTAAACCGTCGCCGCCAGCGTGGGCAGGTTGGCGGTGATCGTCAGTGCATCTTCCAGCATTGGCCGCCAATATTCCGTGCGGCTGATCCCCGCATGATAGGCCCTGGCCGCCACCGATTCGGGCTGCATGGCGAGGATCGCCTGTGAGAATAGCGTCATCGGGTGGGTGCTTTCGGGCATCGCCTTCAACAGATCCACCACGTAACCGGGCAGCCCCTGCCTGGCCCGCCAGAGGTCCTCCACCGCGAGCGCATCCGCCCGGGTGGGGAACTCGCCGACCAGCAGCAGGTGATACAAACCGCCCAACAGCGGAAAATCCGAGCCTTCACATTTGGGCAGTTTTTCCAGCAGATCTTCCACCGAATAGCCCCGGATCAGAAGGCCCAGGGACGGGTCCACATGGGAGATCTCCGTGACCAGGGCGAAGAGGCCCCGCATCCCGCCATAGACCGCGGCAACGGTGATCTCGCCAATCGGCTTGTCGCCCGATTCGCTCAGTAACCGCGCCAATCGCTCCTGCCAGGCGGGCAATTGAGCGGCAATCCTATCTTCTATGGTGAGAATTGATTTGGATTTTGAAACCGGATATGCTGAACTAACTTTATTCTTACTGCTATTCATGATAACACCTCGCAATGATTTCTGTACAGGGTTCAAGCAGTGGATTTTGGCGGCTACCGAGGCCGCCCAGGCTGAACGCCCTTTTTATTTTGCGAAGGGTTATAACCAAGCAATCGGGAAATCTGCAATCCGGTTCGGATGCAGTTATTCGCAAATTTTTCGATCTTGTCCGGGGTGAAGCGCTGAGTCGGACCGGAGATCGTCAGCGCGGCGGTCATCTGCCCGCGCTGGTTGAAGATCGGCGCAGCCACGCCGGAGGCATCCGCGGTCCATTCGCCGTGGCTGAGGGCGTAACCCCGCTCAAGGATCCGGGCGCATTCCTCCCGCAGCTTTGCGGGGTCGGTGATCGTCATCGGCGTGAAAACCTGGCGATCCTCGGTCTCAAAGACCTCTTCCCGCATTTCTTCGGTCATATAAGCCAAAAAAAGCTTGCCGGCCGAGCCGGCATGCAGCGGCAGATAGCGCCCCACCCGGGCCACCATCCGCACGTTCTGTTCGCTTTCCAGCCGCTCCACGCAGACGCGCTCCTTGCCTTCCAAAATGTAAAGGCTGATCGTCTCCCCCGTCAGGCGCTGAAGGTCATAAATGAAGGGCAGCGCCACCCGCCGGACGTCCACTGTGGCGGTGTAGACTTCCGCCCAGGCCAGCACTTTCCCGGCCAGGCTGTACTGCCGGGTCTCCATATCCTGCACCAGCAGGCCCAGTTCCTTCAAGGAGGCCATAACCCGGCCGGTCGTGCTGGATGAGATGCCCGTCAGGCGCGCCGCCTCCCGGACGCCCAGATAGGGGTCATCCTTAGCAAAACAATCCATCAACTGGATTGCCTTGGCAAGCGTGCTGGAGGGTTTTGCCATCGATCTCCTAGCTGTCCCACTTTTAGGGACAGTGTCTCAAAATTAAATGTTATCATGATTATAAAATTGGACTTGAAAATCTGTCAATAAGAATTTTCGGGTGTTAACCCACTGTTAGCATTCAAAATGGGTTATTTTCCCTCAGGAGCAGCTATGGCATCCCCTTTCTTCAAAATTCCACCCCATGGGCAGGGCATTTCCATTGAAAACGGCCGCTTGATCGTCCCCGCCCACCCCATCATCCCCTTCATCGAAGGGGACGGCGTCGGGCCGGATATCTGGCGGGCCGCCCGGCCGGTGCTGGATGAAGCGGTGCGGCTGGCCTATGGCGGCCAGCGCAGCCTGGCCTGGATGGAAGTGCCCGCGGGCGGTAAAGCGCTGGCCGAACTCGGCACGCCCCTGCCAACGGAGACCATCAAAACCCTCGCCCGCTACAAAGTGGCGATCAAAGGCCCGCTGACCACGCCCATCGGCCGCGGCTTCCGCTCCCTGAATGTAGCCCTGCGGCGCGGGCTGGACCTCTTCGCCTGCGTCCGCCCGATCCGCTGGATCCCCGATGTCCCCACCCCCGTGCGGCAGCCCGAACTCGTAGATATGGTCATCTTCCGCGAGAACACCGAAGACATCTACGCCGGGATCGAGTTCCAGGCGGGCAGCGAGGGCAACCTGGCCTTTCAAAGCTGGCTGGCCGAGAGCCAACCCGAGGAATTTGAGAAGATCCGCTTCCCGGAAACTACCGCCTTCAGTATCAAACCGATCTCCCGCCAGGGCAGCGAGCGCCTGATCCGGGCCGCCCTCAGCTATGCTTTCGAGCATGGCCGCCAGCGCGTCAGCCTGGTGCATAAGGGCAACATCATGAAGTTCACCGAGGGCGCCTTCGCCGCCTGGGGCTATGATCTGGCGGCGCGCGAATTTGGCAGCCGGATCTATACCCAGCGCCAATACCAACAGACCCAGGCCGGCCAGGGACAGGCCGCCGCTGAGACCGAATTGAAAGCGGCAATGGAGAGCGGCCGCGTCCACGTTAACGACGTGATCGCTGATGCCGCCTTCGAGCAGGTGCTCACCCGCCCGGAAAGTTTCGACGTGATCGCCACGATGAACCTCAACGGCGACTACCTCTCCGATGCGCTCACGGCTCAGGTGGGCGGGCTGGGCATTGCCCCCGGCGCGAACATCAACTTTGACACCCAAACCGCCCTATTCGAGGCCACCCACGGCACCGCGCCCAACCTCGCCGGAACCGACCAGGCCAACCCCAGTTCGCTGATCCTCTCCGGCCAGTTGATGCTCCAGCATCTTGGCTGGGCTGAAGCGGCGGACCGCGTCGAAAAGGGGCTCCGGGCGGCCATCGCCCTCAAAACCGTCACCGCTGACCTCCAGCGCCTGATGCCTGAGGCGCAGACCCTCTCCACCAAAGCCTTTGGTCACGCCATTATTAATCAAATGCAATCCCTTTAACCACCACTTTTCAACGGAGACACCTATGACATCAACATCCTCCTCCCCCGCCCCGGCCTTCAACCTGCTGGATTTTGCCGGCGATCGCCTGCGTCAGCTGCCCTTCTCTCTGCGGATCCTGCTGGAAAACGCCCTGCGCCACGGCGCCCGGGATCAGGCTGCTGCGCAGGCCGTGGATGCAATCCTCAGCTGGCAGCCCCAGCAAGCCGACCGTCCGGCCATCCCCTTCTACCCCGCCCGGGTCCTGCTCCAGGACCTGACGGGTGTGCCGCTGGTGGTGGACCTCGCTGCGATGCGCGCCGCCTATGCCCGGCTGGGCGGCGACCCGGCCAAAATCGCACCCCGGGTCCCGGTGGACCTGGTGGTGGACCACTCCGTTCAGGTGGATTTTACCGGCAGCGCTGATGCCTTCTCCCGCAATATCCAGCTCGAATACGAGCGCAACCGGGAACGCTACCAGCTTCTGCGCTGGGCGCAGGAGGCCTTTGACAACTTCCGGGTGGTTCCGCCCGGCAAGGGCATCATCCATCAGGTGAACCTCGAAAGCCTGGCGAGTGTGGTGACCGCCCGCATGGTCAATGGGAAAGAATCCGTCTTTCCAGACACGCTGGTCGGCACGGATTCGCATACGCCGATGATCAACGGTCTGGGCGTGCTGGGCTGGGGCGTGGGCGGCATCGAGGCGATCGCCGCCCTGCTGGGCAAATCCCTCGAGGTCGTCCTGCCGGACGTGATCGGCCTGGAATTGGTTGGCGCGCTTCCGGCGGGCGCAACCCCGACCGACCTGACCCTGACCATCGTCCAGCGGCTGCGTGAGGCGGGCGTGGTCGGCAAGTTCGTGGAATGCTTTGGCGCTGGGCTGGACAGCATCTCCATCCCGGATCGGGCGATGATCGCCAATATGTCCCCCGAGAGCGGCACCACGGTGACCTTCTTCCCGGTGGACCGCTGGACCCTCGATTACCTCCGCCTGACCGGGCGCAGTCCCGAAGCGATTGAACGGGTGGAGACTTATTGCAAGGCGCAGGGTCTCTTCCGCCAGACCGGCGACGCCGAGCCGCGCTTCAGCAGCGTGATCCGGGTGGATCTGGCGGAAGTCCAGCCCAGCCTGGCCGGGCCTTTCCGCCCCAATGAACGGGTCACCATCCCCAACCTCAAACCGGACTTTGAAAAACACCTCGCCCGCGCCAAGGAGGCAAAAGGCTTTGGCCTGCGCCAGGAAAACCGCCATCCGGAAGTGCCGGTTGTCATTGATGAGAAGACCTACACGCTGACCCACGGCTCGCTGCTGATCGCCGCGATCACCTCCTGCACCAATACCTCCAACCCCACCGTGATGCTCAGCGCCGGACTGGTGGCGAAAAAAGCCCTCGAACGCGGCCTGACGGTGAGTCCGACCGTAAAATGCTCGCTGATGCCCGGCTCCCGGGTGGTGACAGCCTATCTGAAAAAGGCCGGTCTGCTCGACCCCTTGGATGAGCTTGGCTTCACCCTGACGGGCTATGGCTGCGGCAGCTGCATTGGCAATTCCGGCCCGCTGCACCCCAGGATTACTCGGGCCGTTCGGGCCTCAAACCTGGTCGCAGCCAGCATCTCCTCCGGCAACCGCAATTTTGAAGGCCGCATCCACCCCCTGACCCGGGCGAATTACCTGGCCTCCCCCCCGCTGGTGGTCGCCTATGCCCTGGCTGGAACAGTGGATATCGACCTCGCGAATGATCCCCTCGGCCAAGATCGGAACGGTAGCCCCGTCTATCTCAGTGAGCTTCTGCCGGACGAGCAAGAAGTCCAGGATTTAATGGACACCATCCAGCCCGAACTCTACCAGCAGTTCTATGCAGACCTCTTCACCGGGGATGAGAACTGGCAATCCGTGACGCCGGCTGAGCCTTCGGCCCTCTTCCCCTGGGACCCGAAGTCCACCTACATTAAAGAGCCGCCCTACTTCGAGGATTTCAAGCTCACAGCTGAAGTCCCAACCCTGGATGACATCCAGGGAGCGCGGGTCCTGGCTTTGCTGGGCGATTCAGTCACCACCGACCATATCTCGCCCGCCGGCGCGATCCCGGCCGACAGCCCGGCGGGTTGGTACCTTTATGACTTGCGGATTGCGGATAAGGATTTCAACTCCTATGGCGCCCGCCGCGGCAATGACCAGGTGATGATCCGCGGAACCTTCGCCAACATCCGCCTCCGCAACCGCCTGACGCCGGATAATGAAGGCGGCTTCACCCGCCTACTGCCGGAAGGTCAGGTCCTGACGATCTTTGAAGCCTCGCAGGCCTATCGGCAGAGGCAAACGCCCCTGATCGTAATCGCCGGGAAGGAATATGGCACCGGCTCCAGCCGGGACTGGGCGGCCAAAGGCCCGTTGCTGCTGGGCGTCCGGGCTGTGATCGCGGAATCCTATGAACGCATCCACCGCGCCAATCTGATCGGAATGGGTATTCTCCCCCTGCAATTTGAAGATGGGCAAAATGTTGAAAGTCTGGGGCTGACGGGCCGGGAAGTTTATACCATTCTCGGTCTGAGGGATTTGGCCCCCCGCGCCCAAGTCACGGTCCGCGCCGAAAAGCCGGATGGCGGCGTCATTGAATTCAAAGTCATCGCTCGGGTGGACACCCCCGCCGAGGTCGCACGGATCCGCAGCGGTGGCATCATGCAAGAGGCCTTGCTGGGTCAATAGAGATCAGGTCTGGGATTGCGCGATAAAGGCTTCCAGCCGCTCGTAATCCCCCGGCAGGTCCATATCCATCCCAAACCCGGCATCGGGGATAATGACAGCCTTGATCCGGCAGTCAAACGCCGCGCCCAGCGTGCGCTCGCCCTCAGTTAAGGTTGCCAGACCCAGCCCGTATTTCGCCAAAAGGGGCCAGGTTTTGGGCTTCCTGGCGATAAAGTTGAGCATGGGGGCCATCCCAATCCGCCGCTTCTCCCGGTTAATCCTGAGGCGGCGCTGGTTCAGCTCGGCGATCACAGCCCGCTGCATCCGGATCATCCGCGGGCTGAGCGCGTAAAGCTCGCCCGGGATCACCTGCTGGTCGCTGAAGCGTCCCACCACCCGGCCCGAACCGGGGAAAGCCGCCTCCATCACATCCTCCGGCACCAGTGAGAGCGCAAAATCCAAACCGGGTTGAGCCGCGATGGCCTCCAGGAATTGGTTGACCTGCGCCGTCCGCACGCCGGGCGCATCGCAGGAGCTGATCACCACCATTTCAGGGGACTCGCCCTGGGATTCGAGGTAATCCAGCCCCACGCTGAACTTCTCGGAGACATCGGCGGTGGCATCCACCGGAACGAATTCGACCGCCTGCTCCGGGGTGAATTCCTCTGCCGTCAGGCCCAGGAGATAGATCTTCCCCACATAGGGGGACTGGGCCAGGGCGCTGAGCTGCCATTCGATCAGCCTTTTCCCGAGGAAAGGCAGCAAAGCCTTGGACTTGTACCGGCCTTCCGGGTCCAGCGCGATCATCATCTTCCGGCGGGTGGCATCCCGGCCGCACATCACAAAGACCGGATATGGGCTGACTTTTTCCTGAGACATCTGGGCCTCCTGTGATCCCCTTGACAGACATAACGCAGAAAACCAACGGATTGCTTAGGTAGATTATACGCATTTTTCATTCGGCTGGGACAAGGGAGGCTTTCCTGCTATAATCGGATTCAACCTCCTCCAACCCAGGCCCTGCCATGTTCGATCTCTCAATTCAAACCTTTCTCCCCCAGGCTGTCCAATATTTGCAGGAAGCCCAGCCGACCGGCATCCCGAATTGGCGCGCGGATCGCCCTTTTGAGGTCACGCCGCTCGCCCAGGGGGAATACAACCTGAATTTTCTCGTCGGCCAAGGCAATTTTCATTGGGTGCTGCGGGTCAATTCACGCTCCGAGATCGGCCTGAGCAACCCCGACCAGATCACCTATGAATACCAGACGCTCGCTCTGCTGGCCCCCAGCGGGGTCGCCCCCCAGCCCTACTTCCTCGATGCCAGCCTGACCCACCTGCCCTACGGCGTGCTCGGGATGGCCTACTGCCCCGGTGAATTTCTGGATTACCGGCGGGACCTGTCCGCCGCCGCCCAACTGATGGCCCGCTACCACCAGCTCCAAATCCCCCCGGAAAAGAACCACCTGATCCGGGAGGTACACCCCCTGACCCAGACCCTGACCCATTGCCAGGAGATGTTGTCCGTCTATCTGGAGTCGGACCTCGCCGACCCGGACCTGAGCGCCTACCTCCGCGAAGTCCTGGACTGGGCGGAGACCGCCCGCCAGCGGGAAACCTATTTCCTGCGGGACCCCTGGCAATGTGTGATCAACACCGACGTCAACAATACCAACTGGATCCTGAACCGGACAGCTGGCACGATCCACCTGGTGGACTGGGACAAGCCAATGTGGGGCGACCCCTCACACGATCTCTCCCATTTCCGCGTCCCCACCACCACCCTCTGGAAAACAGATCAGCGCCTCACTGCTGAGGACCAGGCCCGGATGATGGCTGCCTATCAAGCCGCCATCGCCGACCCCCATCTGCGGGATACGATTGAAGAGCGGACCCGCCTGCGCGATCCTTTCAACTGCCTGCGGGCCGTGGCCTGGAGTGCGATGGCCTGGGTGCAGTATCAACGCGGTGAACATTTGGTCAAAAACCCCGATACCTTCCGCAAGTTCCAGCTCTACACCGACCTGAGCTTCGTCCGCAGCATCTTTGACCCCTATCTGCAGAGCTGACACCAGGCCCATAGGTCAACAACAAAACCCCTGTAGGCCGCGTTGCATAACCTCAAGCCCTTGACCTTCACCTCACGGCAGGGTACATCCCCCTTTGCTCACACGTGAGATCGAAAGAACCTATACCATCGGCGAACTGGCCAAATTGGCTAGTGTCAGCGTCCGGACGCTGCACCACTATGAGCAGACCGGTCTGCTGCACCCCGGCACCCGAGACTTCGGGAACGATGACCGCCGCTACGGCCGGGAAGACCTGCTGCGCTTGCAGCACCACCACAATCTCGGGCTGCGGATCAAACAACTTCAAACGCTCCAATCCACCCTGGAGAAGACCATTCAAAATTTACAGGAGGAGAACAGTATGCCCCTGACAGATGCAGAACTTTATGAAGGATTCGATCAGAAGACCATTGAACGCTATCAGAAGGAAGTGCGGAAAACCTATGATCCCGAGATCGTCGCCCTGACGAACCGCAATGCTCGCAAACTGAGCAAGGCCGAATGGGCCGCGGTGAAAACTGAAGGCCAGGCGATCTCCGCAGGGCTGGCCGCGCTGATGGACCGGGGCCCCGCGGACCCGGAAGTGCAGGCCTTCGCCGCCCAGCAGCACGCCGGGGTCGAGCATTTCTATCCCGTTTCGGCGAAGAACTTTCGCGGCCTGGGCGAACTCTACACCAGCCACCCCGAATTCCGCGCCAATGATGACAAGGTTGCGCCCGGCCTGGCGGACTTCCCGCAAAAGGCGATGAATATCTATGCCGACGCCGTTTTGGAAAACAAATAAGGGGTTCAAAACGGCGGTCACGTACCGCGAGCGCACGTGACATCTTCACAAAGTCAAAGCTTTCCCCTCAAAGACCAATGCGACGCAGTCCCTTTTGAGAGCAAGGGGCAGCCTTAATTGAATCAAAAACCGCCAGACGAAACACACTCTGGCGGTTTCTCAATTTCAATTGGGAATCTTACACGGCGGCTTCCAGCTTGGCAATCCCGGCCGCCACCCGGCGCAGGGTCTCCTCGCGGCCAAGGATCTCGGCGAGAGCGGTCGCACCGCCCGGCGTGGCCGGAACGCCCGACAAGGCCGTCCGGATCGGCCACATCACCGTCCCGGTCTTAAAGCCGTTTTCCTTGCCAAACTGCTTCAGCATCAGGAAGAGGTTGTCGTTGTTAAAAGTCTTGATCTCCGCCAGCAGCGGCAGGACACCCTTCAGCACAGCCAGGCTGGTGGCCAGGTCCGATTTGGATTTGTCGTGGATGTAAAGCTCAACGTCGTAATCCGGCACGGCGGCGAAAAAGGTCACCATCTCGGGGATCTCGGTCAGCTTTTCGGTCCGCACCTGCAGCAGCTCGCTGATCTTTAAAGTATCGTAATCCGCCAGTTCCGGCGGGTAATAGGCCAAAGCCAGTTCGTGAAAAGCCTCCAATGAGAGCGCCCGGATGTGTTCGCCATTCAGCCAGGTCAGCTTGTCAAAGGAGAAAGCCGCGCTGGACTTATTGATCCGGTCAATCGAGAAGACTTTTTCCAGTTCCGCCAGGGTGAAGAATTCCTGATCGTTGCCCGGGGACCAGCCCAACAGGGCAATGTAATTGACGATCGCCTCGGGCAGGTAGCCCATTTTCACCAGGTCCTCAAAAGAAGGGTCGCCCAGGCGTTTGCTGAACTTGGTGCCATCCTCCTTGACGATCAGCGGCAGATGGACATACTCAGGGACCTCCCAGCCAAAGTTCCGGTAAAGCAGATTGTATTTCGGTGTGGAAGAAAGGTATTCCTGGCCGCGCATCACATGCGAGATCGCCATCAGGTGATCATCCACCACATTGGCGAAATTATAGGTCGGGAATCCATCGGACTTTAACAGCACCTGGTCATCCAGCTGGGCATTCTCGACCGTTATCTCGCCATAGACATGGTCCCTAAAGGTCGTGCTGCCCCCGTCCGGGATGCGCTGGCGGATCACGAAGGACTCGCCCGCCGTCATTTTTTCTTCGACCTGCGCGGGGGTCAGCAGCCGGCAGGGGTCCCGCCGGGTCGGCGCGTCATCGCCTTCCGGCTGATCTTCCTTCCTGCAGAAACAGCGAAAGGCCGCGCCCATCTCGAGCAGCCGCTGGGCGTGTTCCTGATAGATCGGCAGGCGCTCAGATTGGATATAGGGGCCATAACCGCCGTCCTTGTCCGGGCCTTCATCATAGTCCAGACCGGCCAGCTGCAAGCCTTTGTAGATCGCGGCCACGGCCTCAGGGATGTTGCGGCCCTGGTCGGTGTCTTCAATCCGCAAAATAAAAACGCCCTGATGGCGCCGCGCGGTCAGATAGGCATACAATGCGGTTCGCAGATTGCCGATGTGCATATAGCCCGTTGGGCTGGGCGCGAAACGTGTTCGTACCATAGATCCATAAAACCTTTCCAACATTAAAATTTCAAGTTTTCAGTAGCAACATCGTACCACAAACCGCGCGGCGCGGCCATCAATCCAGCAGGGTTTGGGGCACAACAAAAATCTGAACGCCGCCCTGCGCGAAGCCGAGGTCGAGGCCCTGTTCGAACTTGAGCGGGTTGACGGCGTAGGTGCTGTTTTCAAGCGAGCCGATGAAGATGTAGCGGATGTCATATTGGCGGAGGATGCCCAGCGCGGTCTCCCAATCGGCGGTCTCATAGAGCGTGCGGATATCGGCTTCCCGGTTCCCGACTTCGCTGTAGCCGCCCCGCCATTGGCCTTCGTGGCCTGGCCATCCCAAGACGGTCGGCTGACCGGAGAGCGTGGCGACCCGCGCATAGGAAGAATACTGCCCACCCACCGCTTCCGCCACCGTGCCCGGCTCCGCGGCGGCAAGCCACTCGATCGCGTCCGCCTCATCCGGCTGAGAGAGCGCCAGATAGCTGCCCGCATCCAAAGTGAAGCCCGCGGCGTAGTTAAAATCATCGGTCTTATCCGGATAAGCCATCACCGGATAGGCCAGGCCCAGCAAGGTGACCAATACAATCACAATTCGGGAAAAAACTGACCCCTTGCGCAGCAGAACCACCGAAGCATAGGCCGCCGCCAGCGACCAGAGCATCCAGGCCTGGTAATAGAACTTGAAAACGGTGTTCATCCGGGTGCCGAAGTTATCGCGCAGGTAGACAAATTCCGGCGCGATCACCATCAAGCCGCCCAGCACCACCATCAGCAGGACAAAGCCTTCAGGATCGCGTGGTTTGGACGGCTCAGCGGGGTCATCCTTCTTTACCGACCCGATCAGGTAGGCCAGCCCGCTGACCAGCAGGACCACCAGCGTCAGCAGACCCACGCCATACTGCAAGCGGTGCCTCAGCGCGGCGGAGAGCAAGCCCCAAACCGAAGTCTGGCCTTGCTCGACGATCAACTGCTGTCCGATATCCATCCGGGCAACCGCCAAACCCAGTACAAGCGTGGTCACGGCCAGCAGCAACACCAGCCCGCCCACCAGGACCGCGCCCCACTTCCAATCCGCCCGGGCCTTTTTGCGCCGGAGCCGGCCAAAGAACAGGAAGATCGGGACCCACAGCGTACCGAACATCACCCAGAGGTAAAGACCTCGGGTCGGATAATAGACGTTCGGCAGGATGCCGCCCGCCTGAGATTGAAAACTGATCAGAAACGGCAGGTAGAGGATCAAAGCCACCCCACCCAGCGGGATTGCCAGAGTGAGCGCTTCCCAGATCCGCTCGCCCGACCAGCCCTTACGGCTCACCTGGCGGATCAGAAAAGCCCCAACCAACAAGCAGAAATAGACCGGCAGGTCCCAGGTGTTCAGAAAAATGAGACCGCCCATAATGACCGCGCTGACCCAGAACAGATCCCATTTGAAGGGAATCTCGATCCCCAGCAGACGGGTGGGCTGGTCAGTGTCCAGCGCGCCCTGGTAAATATTGAAGGCCAGATTAATCACCAGAGTCACAAACGGCATCACCAGCACATGCGGGTGCAGGTCGCCCAGCACATAGGAAAAGGCCGGAAATTCATCAATCGGCGAGAGCGAACTGACATTGCCCAGCAGGTCAATATCCTGCACCACCCGCGAGGCCTGCCACCACCACCAGAACCGCTGGGGGACCAGCGTCAGCGGCTCGCTGGGCGGATTCAGCAGGGCCTCAATGTTGATCCATTGCCAGAAGGAGGACGTCCCGGTGCTCAGGTCCCAGCCCACCCCCAGTTGGTGCACCATCTCCAAAATCGCTTCCAGGTTGCTGACAAAGAGCAGAAAGACGGGTCCCAAAAGCGCCCAGCCCAGGAACTTCTTGACTCCTTGTGGCTCCTTCTGCCGGGCCGCCAGCAGGTCCAGAAGCACGCCATAGGCCCCGGCCGCGCTCATCGCAAAGACCGCGCTCAACATCAGGTTGAAGGCCACGCCGCCGCTTGTGCCCGTGACCTTGGCGAGCATCGCCGCCAGGATGTAGCCAAAATGGTAATAAGAGATCGCATACCCTGAGAGCCAGGGGTCATGCGGCGGAAAGGTCTCCGAATGGAGGATGGCGTTGATAAAGGCCAGTTCCATCGGCTTCTCGGTGCCGGTCGCGGCTGGGTTGGCCCCGCGCACCACCACCATGAAACCAAAAGCGGCGAGGAAAACCAGCTCCGTCACCAGAATCACCTGCCAGTTGGTCCGCACCCAATCCCAGATCGCCTGCCACCGGCCCCAGCCCGACCAGGCCGAAACCGCGGCCAGGAGCGCCAACACCAGCATGATCGCGCCCGCCTGGTTCTGCAGCAGCCCCAGGCTCGCCAGCAGCCAAAATCCGAAGCCCCAGAGCAATAAACCCAGGATGCGGCTGACCGCATAGCCCCGGTCCGCCACCTTGCGGAACAGACGGAAGGTCAGCGGGAAGCTCAGCCAGCCCAGGAAAACCAGCAAAACGTACCAAAAGATCATTTGCCCAATCATTGCAATGTCCTTGTTTGGTCTTTGGATGGGCGAACAGCCTGAAACAGGCGCTCACCCGATGATCGATTTCATTATAACAAGTTCCCCCCATTCTATCCGCTTTGGCACACTGCCTGCACCGCCATCCTTTTTCGGGAACTCCCGGCGCAAAATTAGCGTCTTTAGCGGTAGGATATAATCTAAAACAAGGAATAAGCATGCAAATCGCCACCCAGGCCCAGAGCCAACCCCTCCCAAAACAACCCACCGCCCGTCCCCGCAGGAATTCAAAACCGGCATTGTGGGTCGCTTTGGGTGCGCTGGTCGTCCTGATCCCGCTGCTTTTGGCGAGCGGGGCCATCATCAGCTTCCAGGTGATGCAATGGAACCTGCCGGGCGTGACCCTCTTTGATCAGCCGGTGGGCCTGATGTCTTATCAAGAGACCATCGACTGGATCGACAGCACCTGGAACCAGTCCCGCCTGATCACGCTCCAGCACCCCACGGATCCGGAGGTCGCCTTCGTGGTTTCGCCGGCCGAGCTGGGCTACTGGATTGACCCGGCGGCGACGGCCGATGCCGCCTATGCCATTGGCCGTGACTCGACCCCGCTGGAAGAGATCGCCGCCGCCATCTTCGGGGAACCTCAGGCCGTCCTGCCCGTGATCTACTTTGATGAATCCCGGGCCCGCCAAACCCTTGAAGAATTATCTGCTGACCTGACCGTCGCGCCCCAGGAGGCCGCCATCGCTTATCAAAACGGGGAGTGGGTCGCCATCGGCGGCGTTGCCGGACAGACCCTGGACCTGCCCGTCACCCTGCAAACCCTCTTTGTCAACGCCTACCCGATCCTGCTCAACCAATCCATTGCGGTGAGCATGCTCGACCAGACCCCCCTCGTCAAGGACCTGACGCCCGTCCTCGGCGAGATCGAAGCGCTCATGGCCGAAGACCTGACCCTGACGGCCTATGACCCGATCACGGACAGCCGCACCACCTGGTCGGTGCCGCTGGAGGTCAAGCAGAATTGGGTGGCTGTGGATGCCGGGACTCACGAGGTCTCCTGGAAAGTGAACCCCGACGAGTTGACCGAACTGATCGCTGGCTGGGAAAACGCGTTGAGCGAGGACGGCTCGCTGTCCTTCAGCGTCACCGCCAGCGAAGTGGCCAAGGATTGGCAGAACGGCCTAGCCCCCCTTGTCATCGTCCAGCACGCCCCGACCACCTACCAGGTGAGCAGCGGCGAAAGCCTCTGGTCGATCTCCCTCAAGCTGGGTATGCCCACCTGGCGGATCTTAGAAGCCAACGACGGCCTGACGATGACCAACGTCCAGGCTGGCATGGTGCTGACCATCCCCTCGAAAAACGACCTGCTGCCCCTGCCCGTCATCCCCAATAAGCGGATCGTGGTGGATATCAGCAGCCAGCGGATGACCGTCTACGAGAACGGCGAAATCCGCAACACCTCCGTCATCAGCACCGGGATCGCCAGTTCGCCCACTATGGCGGGCGTCTTCCAGGTGCAGACCCACGAGATCAACGCTTATGCCTCCAACTGGGACCTCTACATGCCGCACTTCATGGGCATCTACGAGGCCTGGCCGGGCTTTATGAACGGCATCCACGGCCTGCCCCTGCTCTCCAGCGGCACCCGCCTCTGGGCCAGCACCTTGGGGTCCCCCGCCTCCTATGGCTGCATCATCCTCGATCTGGCCGCCGCAGAGGACCTCTACAACTGGGCGGAAGCCGGCGTGGTGGTCGAGATCACGCCCTGAACCCCAAACCCCCTCAGAAAACCAGATTGGAATACAACTTGCACTAAATTCTCATAGATTTTGCCCTGTTTGATTGGGAAAACAGACGATCATGAGAAATTACCTTGCAGGACTAGCCGAACTCTTCGCCAACACGCCCGCGGCGCTGACCAGTCACCTGGTGGCCGGGCTGTCTTTGGCGTTGTTCGCCTGCCTGATGCTCCTCCAGCTCAACAAGACCTCTCAGCCCCAAAAAATTCGGCGGGGGCTGACCGGTGCGGGAATCCTTTTCGGCATCCAGGTGCTCCAAATGGTGCTGACCGTATTCTACCTGAAGGAGATCGCCCTTTCCGCGGTTTCGATCGGGCTGGTGGATCAACTCGCCCTGGCCCTGACGGTCGTCTGGGCCGGCTCGCTCTTTCTGGAAAGCAGCCAATCCGCCCAGGCCAACCGGACGGCCCCTCTGCTGAGCCTGGCCATCCAGTTCCTGAGCACCTTATCAATCCTGCTGACCCTTTTGTTGCCCGTCCTTCAGGCGGAAAACGGCAATATCCTGAACCTGCTCTGGTTCCTGGGCAATTTCCTGCTGCTGGCGGCCGGGATGGCCCTGCTGGCCGTCCGGCGCCCCGCGAACGGCTGGGTCGGCCTCCTGCTCCTGTGCGCCCTGGCCCTCGGGCTGGGTTTACAAATTGGCCTAGTGGGCAATCGGTTGGGCCTAATGGGCCTGGTCCGCCTTGCCGAGGCGATCAGCCTGCCCTGGCTGCTCGTCCTGGTGGGCAAGTGGACTCGCAAGCCGGAACCCGTCGAAGCAATTCTCGCTGATCTCCCGGACGACGCCAAACCGGTGGACACCAAACCGGAACTGGTGAAGCAGCTTCTGGAGATCAACCTGAGCGACTCTTACGAGGAGAAGGTCCGCGCGACCGTCCGGGCGCTCAGCCTGAGCGTGGTGGCGGACATCTGCTATCTGGCGCGGTTAACGCCGGATAACGAGACCATCGAGTTGCTGGGCGGCTATGACCTGATCCGCGAGATCAACCTGCCCGGCGCGACCCTCCAGCCCCAGCAGCTCCTGCACATTATGGATGCCTGGGCCGACCAGCGCGTCCTGAACCTGACCGATACCCGCGGCGACCTCCGCGACGCGGATACCCTCACCCTGCTCCTGAAATATCACCGAATCGGCAGCCTGCTGGCTTTCCCGCTGCACTACGCGGACCAGCCCACCCTGGGCGGCCTGATCCTGCTCTCCCCCTACACCAGTAAACGCTGGGGGGCCGAGACGCTCCAGCTGCTGGAAAAAGTCCAGCCCACCCTGACGGAGGTCCTTTTTGGGCCGGACCAGATTGAGGAACTGCTGTTGGAAAACGAAAAACAGCTTACCACGATCGCGGATTTGCGGCTGAGCAGCGACCAGCTGACCCGCGAACTGCAGGAAAAGGACCAAAGCCTGGCGGCCCTGCTCGCCACCCTGCAGCAGCTCAAGGCCCGCTACCAGCTGGAAAAATTTGAGAGCGTCCAACAATTGGACGCCATGCAGACCGAACTGGCTGCCCTGAAAGGGCAATCCGGCCAGACCGTGGAAAGCGGCCGTCAGCTGGAACAAATCCAGGCGGAAATCCGTCAAATGACCCAAGAGCGGGAAAGACTGCGCGCGTCCCTGGCCCGGGCCAACGCCCGCATCCAGCACCTTGAAAACCAGACCGGACAAACCGGCCCGATCCGCTTATCCACCGATAACCAGATCATCAGCCTGGATTCGATCGCCGCCAACATCCGTCTGCAAACTGCGGCGCGGCTGCAGCAGGCCGGGGTCTCGCTGGAGATCACGAACCCCGATGGCCGCCAGATGGTCAAGACCGATCCCGAACTGCTGGGAAGCATCCTCCAGGGCCTGATCGAGAACGCCATCGCCGCATCGCCCGCCGGGCAGACCATTCACCTCAGCCAATCCCTCTCACTTGAGACCGGGATGCTGATCGCCGAAGTGACCGACCACGGCCCAGGGCTTTCGGCCGAGGAACAGTCTGCCCTGTTCAACGCCGGGCAAACGCTGATTCCCGGCCTGGGCGACCTGAGCGCAATCCGCCGGGCGATCCGGGCGATCCGGATCCTCAACGGCAAGATCTGGTTGAGCAGCAAGAAAAACGAATTCACAACCTTCCGAATCCAGCTCCCGGTCCGCATCATCGACTGAAAAAGGCCCAATCGGCTATAATGGATGGGATGAGTTCTGATCCCTTCCTGTAAAATCAATCATTGGATAATCATCATGCACTCACAATCAACTCGAGCAAATCGAATCGCCCAGAAGCCCCAGCCATCCAACCCCAGCCAGCGGGTTGATCCCCGGCGCCACAGGCGGCAGCAGGCCCCCAAACCACTGGAAGTCGTGGAGGTGGTGGCCCTGCTGATCCTGATCGGCATCCTGGGATTCATCCTGATCAGCGGCTTCATCGCCAGCTTCAACCCCGCCACCGTCAAAGCCTCTGCTGACCCAACCCAGGCCCCCGGCGCGGCCCTCCTCCCCACGGCCACCCCCTTCCAGCCCGAACAAGCCGGCCTGGGCGGTGAAAGCGCCCAGACGGATGAAACGGCCGCCGCCCCTTCCCCCACCGAAGATACCCTCGAGAAACCGGAAGGTCAGGTCAATATCCTGCTGCTGGGTTCGGATATCCGGCCCGATGATGGCGGCTTCCGCACGGACGTGATCATGTGGGTGTCGCTGAACCCCCGGGACGGCTATGTCAGCATCGTCTCCTTCCCCAGGGACCTGTTCGTCAGCATCCCCGGCTGGGGCGGCAACCGCATCAACACCGCTTTTCAGTATGGCGGCTTTGACCTGCTCGCCGATACCTTCGAATCCAACTTCGGCGTCCGGCCCGATAACTATGTGATGGTCGATTTCAACGGGTTCAAGACCGTGATCGACGACCTGGGCGGGATTGATGTCTATGCCGCCCAGAACCTGACCGATACCTGCGCCAAATGGATCAATGCCAGCGGTTATTGCAGCATCGGCCCCGGACTGGTGCACATGAACGGCGAAGTCGCCCTCTGGTATGCCCGGTCCCGTTACTCCACCAGCGATATCGACCGCGCTCGGCGGGCGCAGGAAGTCAGTGAAGCAATTTTCGACCGGCTGGTCAGCCTGAATGCCCTGGTGCGGACGCCGGAACTCTACAACGCCTATGTCACTTACGTCCAGACCGATATCAGCCTGAACCAGGTGGTCGGCCTGCTGCCCCTCGCCAGCAAAGTCAATGAAAACGGCGACATCCGTAATTATGTCGTGGATTACAACTATGCCTATGACTGGATCACGGCGGCGGGCGCCCAGGTGCTGATTCCGGATTACAATGCGATCGAATCGCTGATGATCGAAGCGCTCAGCCTCGAGTGATCCGCATTCTGAACAGAAAATCGCCCTCAGCCCACCCATCCGGTTGAGGGTTTTTTCATTTAAAGCCTGTTTGGGTGCCGCGGGAGATTATGATGAATGAAAGGTTTGACAATGTCTGGGGTTTGATTTAAACTAATAAAACCTTTTCGACTACACGAATTTATTAAACGGGAGGTCCCATGACCCAGCAAGCAGCCGAACCCAAAGGCGTTCCAGCCCATCTCACCGAGAAATCGCTGCTCCAGCCTGCGATCCAGGCCTGGAAGTTCTTTCTCAATGACCAGGGTCGTTCTCCCTATACCATCAAGGCCTTTGTTGCCGATCTGAACCTGCTGGATGAGTACCTCCCGCCCGACCAGGCGCTCGGGGATATCACCCTCAAAGACCTGCAGAATTTCTCCAGCTGGCTGGAAAATGAACGCGGCGTGCCCTGCAGCCCCAAGAGCCTGGCCCGCCGGATCACATCGGTCAAGAGTTTCTTCCGCTGGCTGCAGCACAGCGGCGTCGTGCTGGTGGACCCGGCCGATAAGCTCTTGCAGCATTCCGTCACCAGCCCCCTGCCGCTGGTCATGACCCGCGAAGAGGTCGCCCTGGCCCTGGAGACCGCCCAATCCTTCCGGGAAGCGGAAGAGCCGGACGCCCGCCCCTACACCCTGCTGAAACTGCTGCTGGAAACTGCTGTCAAAAAAGGCGAATGCCAGGCCATCGGCCTGAACCACCTCTCCTTGGAAGACCCGGAAAACGCCTTCGTTTTCATCCGCTATACCAACCCCCGCTATCGCTACAAGGAACGCAAGCTGACCCTCTCCAAAGAGTGGCTCGAAGCCTTCAATGAATACACTGAGCAATATCAGCCGGAGGAACGGCTCTTCCCCTGGACTTCCCGGCGGCTGGAGTACATCCTCGAAGACATCACCGAAGCGGGCGGGTTCGAGAACCGGATCTCCTTTGACATGCTCCGCTGGACCTCCGCCCTGATGGACCTGATGGACGGCGTTGAGCCGGACAAGATCCGCCAGAAGCTGGGCGTCTCCAAGATCCAGTTCAGGGAGGTGCGGCGCAAACTGCGCAACCTCGCCGCCCAGCAGGGCTACACCCTGCCCGACCCGGACCTAGATTCGGATTAATGACCCCATAAACCAATAACCGGCCCTTTTGAGCCGGTTTTTTTATTCACTTTGGAGGTCTCGGAAAATTTGAAGCTGCAAGATCCGGAGCGTTGACGCAGTGACCTTGAAAGGCTCCGCCGGACGCAGCCCGACCACCCAGGCGATCTGCTCCCCGCTACAAACCAGCGGCCAACGGGACCGCAAATGCTGGGGAAGCTTCTCATTGATGAAAAAATCGCTCAACTTCTGCGAATGCCCCGCCAGTCCCAAAGGCTGCCAGCGCTCCCCTGGCCGCATCCCCCGCACGGTCAGCGGCAGGGAGACGGTCTCGGCATCCATCCAGGCTTCATGAGGCGGCAAGTCCTGAACATTGCCACTTCCTTCAAGATCAGTTTCCTCAAGAGCAAGGGACCAGCCGTTGCTCAGGGAAATGCTATTCCCCGGCATCAACAAGCCTTCAAACTCCTCCGCCAGCAACAAAGGCAGGCCGTCCTCGGGCAGCTCCGCCGACCAGGTCTTCACCACCAGCCGCTCACCCAGCGCCGTCAGGCTCAGCCGGGCCGCCAGGTCCATCTGACCGCTGGCTGAAGGTTCCGCGGCGAAGGCCAGCCCCCGTTCAACGGCGTCAAAGCCGATATCGCGCAGGTCCGGCCGCAGGCGGCCCACGGCCCGCCGGAACACCCGCCGCTGCAAGGCTTTTTCCAATGCCAAAAAAGCCGGCCTGCTCAGCGCCACCCAGCCCTCAGCTTCGCCGCTGAAGCAAGCCGACCAGGCCTGATCCGCAAGCTGTTCGAGGAAGCGGTCTTCCTCGCCCAGCACATCCGCCATCCGCAGGACCCCATCCCTGAAACGGGGGTTGATCTCCTCTAACTCAGGGATCAGTTCATGCCGCAGGTGGTTGCGGAAATAGGCGGTGTCACTGTTGGTTGAGTCTGTGCGGGGCGTCCAGCCAATATCGCGGATATAAGCGTCAATATCCTCCCGCCAGAGGTCCAGCAGGGGCCGAACCAGCGGGATTTCAGCATCCCAAATGGGCATAATCCGGCGGTGGGACATCCCGGAGAGACCGGAAAGCGCCGCGCCGCGGAGAAAGTGCATCAGCACCGTCTCCACCTGGTCATCCGCGTGGTGCGCCACGGCCACTGCCTGCGCCCCGGCGCGGCGGGCCTGTGCAAAAAGGAAATCATAGCGGACCTGGCGGGCAGCCTCCTCAAGAGAGAGCTTTTCCCGCTCGGCAACGGCCCGCACGTCCACCCGTGCGCCAACAAAAGGCAGCCCCAAGTCATCCGCCTTTTGGCGGACAAAGGCTGCGTCCTCCGTCGATTCCGGCCGCAGGCCATGATCCAGATGGGCGATCACCAGCCGAAACCCCAGCCGGTGCAGGCTGTGCATCAGCGCCAGGCTGTCCGCCCCGCCGGAAACGCCGGCCAAAACCGGCCGGTCGCCGGTGAGCAGGCATTGGGTTCGCGCGGTTCGATCCACCACAGAGAGGAACATATCCAAATTATAGCACCCGCATTATTCCGGCCGGTCAAATGCGGTATACTTCCTTCGAGCATAGAAGGAAGCGGAATGGATGGGATTTTGATTGGGCTGACGGGGAATATTGCCACCGGGAAAAGCGTGGTCCGGCGCATGCTGGTCAACCACGGCGCCCTGGGGCTGGATGCCGACCTGATCGCCCACCGCACGCTCTACCCTGGTGGCAGGGCTTATCAGCCTGTCATCCAGGCCTTTGGCGAGGTGATCCTGGAGCCAAACGGCGAAATCAACCGCGCTAAACTGGGGGAGATCGTCTTTGCCGACCCGCAGAAGCTCCGTTTGCTGGAAGGGCTGACTCACCCGGCCGTCACCGCAGATATCCGGGAGCGCGTTGAGGCCGCCCGGCTGTCCCTGGCCGTGATCGAGGCGATCAAACTGCTCGAAACGCCCCTCGCCGGCCTTTGCCAGTCAATCTGGATCAGCCAGGCCTCGGAACCCCACCAGTTGGAACGGCTCTTGCACGCCAGAAAGATGACCGAAGCGCAGGCCCGGCAGCGGATCGCCGCCCAACCGCCCCAGGAAAAGAAACGCCGGCAGGCAAATGTGGTCATTAATACCGAGGGCGATTTCAAATCCACCTGGCGGCAGGTCCGGCAGGCGCTTAATGATACAATTCAAGCAGAGAGCATCTCGCCCGCGCAGTACATTAATATTGATCAGAAATGGACCCTTTCCCCGGCAGGCGCATTGCCCAAGGACGCCTTGGAAAGCTTCTGGAAAGCGCATTCGGGCCAAAAGCCGGCTGAGCTTTACGAGACCTTGGCATTCAACACCGTCCAGGCTGTCAGCGATGGTGCAACCCCCATTGCCCTGCTGATCAGCGAGGACTGGAACTTCACCAGCGCCCTGAAAGCGGTCATCAAAGCCCCAGAGCTGCAGCTGCCCGCCCCCGCAGTCCTTGAGGCGCTCGAAGCCGCAGCCTTGCAGCGCCAAATCGAATGGATCATCCTTTCTGATCCCGTTTTACAGGCTTCATTCGCAGATTTGGACCCTGCGGACTTCGGGTTTAGTCACCCTTCTGCCGAGCAGGTGGGCTTCACGGCCTGGCGGCAGGCCCTTGAAAGGTCCGCCAGACAGCAGGAACGCCCGGTTTGGGCCAAGACGCTTGCCCAGCCTTTCGGGCAATCTTAGAAATAATTTGTGACAATCGTATGACTCAATTTTTTAACGACATTTTCTTTCTCATCCAACGCTTCGGCTGGGCTGACCTGCTGGACATTGTCCTGGTCACCGCCATCTTCTACGCGGTCTTGATCCTGCTGCGGGATACGGAAGCTCTGGTCCTGATGCGGGGCGTGCTCTTCATCATCATCTTCCTGGGCCTGCTCACCTCGCTGGTGAACTTGCCGGGCTTTTCCTGGCTGATCAGCACTGTCCTGCCGGCCCTGGTCTTTGCCATCCCGGTCATCTTCGCCCCCGAGATCCGGCGGGCGCTGGAGCGGGTCGGCCGCGCCGGGAATGTCCCCTTCCTCAACCACTCCCACTACGCTTCGGAGCAGCAGATCAAGGACACCCTCGATGGTGTTATCCAAGCCTGCAGCCGGCTCTCCGAACGCCACCACGGCGCGCTAATCATCCTCCAGCGGATGCAGGGGCTGAGCGAATACAGCGAAACCGGCGTCCCCTTGAACGCCGTAGTCACCCCGGAATTATTATTGCAGATCTTTTATCCAAACACCCCCCTGCACGACGGCGCGGTGATCATCGTCGGCAACAAAATCGTGGCGGCCTCCTGCGTGATGCCGCTCTCGGCCAGCGGCGTGCTCAACCGCACGCCCGACCGCACGATGGGCCTGCGCCACCGGGCCGCTCTCGGCATCTCCGAGGTCAGCGACGCCATCGCAGTGGTCGTTTCCGAAGAGACCGGCAGCATCTCGATTGCCCACAGCGGCCGGATGATCCGCCGTCTGAATATGGAACGGCTCCAAAACACGCTTTACGCCTTCTTCCAGCCCACGGAACTTGCCGGAGAGGACAGCCTGATAGGCCGCTTGCTGGTCTTGTTCAGAATCAAGGAACAAGCGCCCAAAGAGGGAGGCGACCGATGAAAACCCTCCGCAACCTGCTCAAAAATCTGCCCACCCTGCTTACAGCGCTGGTACTTTCCATCGCGGTCTGGGCTTTTGCCGTGAGCGAGGCCGACCCAACCGAAACCCGGCTCTATCCCCAGGACCTGCCCATGGAGATCGTTGGGCTGGATTCAAACCTGATGATCGTCAATGATATTGATGAGCAAATCGAGCTGACCCTCCGGGCGCCAGCAACCATCCTGAATGAACTGGAAAACGAACGCAGCCTGATCAATGTCACCCTGGACCTCTCCGGCCTCGAAGCCGGCGTCCACACCCTGACCCCCCAGGTCACCATTGGGCGTTCGCCTGCCGAAGTGGTCCGGATCAATCCCTCATCCATCTTTGTCAAGCTAGAATCGGTGGTCTCGGAGACTTTCCCGGTCGAAATCAAGACCCTCGGGAATGCCGCAATCGGGTATGAACTCTCAGACCCGGAACTGAGCACAGAGGCCGTCGTCGTCACCGGGCCGCAGTCTCTGGTGGATGCAGTGGATGTGGTCGCCGTAGAAGTGGATATCGAGGATGTCTCCGAGGACATCAGCCGCCTGCTCACCCTCAAAGCCTATGATGTGGAAGATAATGAGATCAGCGCGGTTTCGATCAGCCCCGGCACGATCCAGGTGAATATCCCGGTAAGGCAGCGGGGCGGGTTCAAATCCGTGGTGGTCAAGATCGTCACCAGCGGACAGATCGCCGCAGGCTATAAACTCACCGACATCTTTGCCCTGCCGCCCACCGTGATGATCTTCTCTTCCGACCCCAGCCTGCTGGAGGGCATCCGCGGCTATGTGGAAACCATCCCAATCAGCCTGGACGGCGCGAATGAAGACCTGGAAATCAGTGCCACCCTCAACCTGCCGGAAGGCGTCAGCGTGGTGGGCAGCCAGAGCATCACGGTTCAAGTTGGGATTGCACCCATCGAGAGCAGCATCAGCTTTACCAATATCCCGGTCCAGTTCCAGGGCCTTGGCAGCGGCCTGGCCGCAACCACCTCCCCGGATGTTGTGGATGTCTATCTCTCCGGGCCACTCTACCTGCTGGAAGCGCTCGACCCGGCCACCCTGGTGGTCGCCATTGACCTGGCCGACCGGGGCGTGGGCACCTATCAACTGGCGCCGGAAGTCCTCCTGGAAGATGCCGAACTCAGTGTGGACGCCATCCTGCCCAGTACGCTCGAAGTGACCATCACAGCCAACTGATCGCCCAGGGCGGCCAAATCTCGTAAAACCATCTCCCCGGTTGACGATCGCCGGGGAGTTCTCGGTCAGAAAACTCACCTTATCCAATGGAATGGAGCAGGTATATCTTTTAATGTAATAAGGTATAATCACAACCTATGGCAAAACCTGTCGTTGCCCTGGTGGGCAGACCCAATGTTGGTAAGAGCACTCTCTTCAACCGCCTGACCGGCGAACGGCTGGCGATTGTGGATGATGTGCCCGGCACCACGCGTGACCGGCTGCTTTCCGAAGCCGATTGGACCGGCCATTACTTCTATGTGATGGATACGGGCGGGATCGACCCGGCAAAGAACCGTAACCAGGCGCCGCTCTCCATCGGGTCCCAAGACTTCATCAACCAAATCCGAGACCAGGCCGAACTGGCCATGCAGGAATCGGACCTGATCCTGTTCCTCGTGGATGGACAGGTAGGGGTGACCCCCGCGGACCACGAAATTGCCAACATCCTCCGGCGCAAACAGCGCGAGGTGGATGGCAGGCTGGTGCCGCCGATCCTCCTGGTGGTCAACAAGGCGGAAAGCGCCAAGATCCGCCAGGTGACCGCTGAGTTCTACGAATTGGGCATGGGGGACCCCTATGCGGTCTCCGCCCTGCACGGCACGGGCACCGGCGACCTGCTGGACGCCGTGATTGATAACCTCCCGAATCTGGGTGAAGACGAAGATGAGGATGATTCCGTCAAGATCGCGATTGTCGGCAAGCCCAACGCGGGCAAATCCAGCCTCCTGAACAAGATCGTCGGTGAGGAACGCGCCATCGTCAGCGAGATCCCCGGCACCACCCGGGATGCGGTTGACACCAAAATCGACTACGAAGGCCTGCCGGTCACCCTGATCGACACCGCCGGCATCCGCCGGCGCGGCAAGGTGATCCCCGGTGTGGAGAAATATTCGGTGGTCCGCTCCATGAAAGCCATCGAACGGGCCGACGTCGCCATCCTGGTGATTGACGCCTCCACCAGCATCACCGCCCAGGATACCCATATCGCCGGCTATATCAAAGAAGCCTGGAAGAGCGCCATCGTGGTGGTCAATAAATGGGACCTGATCGAAAAGGACACCTTCACCATCAACAGTTTCACCGCCAAAATCCGGGAAGAGTTGAACTTTGTGGACTACGTCCCCCTGGTGTTCATCAGCGCCAAGACCGGCCAAAGGGTGGACCAGGTGCTGCCGCTGGCTTTGCAGGTGCAGGAAGAACGGCTTGTCCGGCTTTCGACCTCACAGATCAACAGGATCCTCCAAAAGGCGCAGGACATGCACGCCGCGCCCTCCAAAACCGGCCGCTCCCTGCGGATCTATTATGGCACCCAGGTGCGCAGCGATCCGCCCACCTTTATGATGTATGTGAACGACCCCCAGCTCGCCCACTTCAGCTATCTGCGCTTTCTGGAAAACCAGATCCGGAAGGAATATCCCTTCATCGGGACCCCCATCCGCCTGGTGCTCAAACAAAGGCGAAATTAGCTGCCGCAGGCGGTAAGATGGGATATAATCAAAACAACCCGCCCCTTGATCAAAATTGGGTCAGTCAAACAAATAACGAGATTAATGTTGGAAAACAACCTTTCAGAACAAATTCCCGAAAATAATTCAGAAGAATCCCAAAAGGGATCAAAAAAGTCCTCCTGTATGGGCTTCGTCATCGACACCGTCGAAACCATCCTGCTGGCTCTAATCCTCTTTCTGGGCATCAACGCCGTTTCCGCCCGCGTCCGGGTGGAAAATGTCAGCATGGAACCCACCCTGATGCCAGGCGAATTCCTGCTGGTCAACCGGGTGGCCTATAAAATCGGCACGCCAAAGATCGGCGACATCATCATCTTCCATGCCCCCGGCGTGGACGGGCTGGATTACATCAAGCGGCTGATCGGCCGCCCAGGCGACACCGTCCGGATCGAAGGCGGCATTGTCTATGTCAATGACCAGGCCCTTTATGAAACCTATATCGCCGATCCGCCAAACTACACCGGCACCTGGGAAGTTCCCGAAGGCCAGTTCTTTGTCCTCGGCGATAACCGCAATAACTCCAGCGATTCCCACCTCTGGGGCTTTATCCCTGAGGAATCCGTGGTGGGCAAGGCGCTTTTGATCTATTGGCCGCTGGATGCCGTCACCCTTTTGACCGGGGCCACACCTGTCCAGGCTGCTCAGTAGAAGGAGAGCCATGACTGATCCCAACACCAAACCATGTCTGAATTGCCAGGGCGGGATCAAAAGGCTGCGCGCGGCAACGTTAATGACCTGGCTGGGGAATGAACTGATCACTGTTCCAAATTTCCCGGCCTGGATCTGTGATATGTGCGGCCATCGCCATTTCGATAACCGGGCCTTGGCCGAGTTGAGCCTGCTGCTCAACCCCGAAGCGGGCACGCCGATCCAGCCCATCACACCCCCAACCCAGAACCCGCCGGTCAATCCGCCGCCCATGGCCTGATTTTTGCTCGCTCGTTATCAGCAACCCCCACCCCATTCGTCCTTTAATATCACCTCAAACCATCCGTTGATCTCACCGCTGACCAAGATCTGCATCATAAGCGAGGTCTGTCTTTTTACCCTAAGACAATCAGGATATAATGCAATTGTCAGCTGGTCAGTAAAACGAGACTGATCTTAGAACATTTAATGTTATAATGATAAGTATAAGAGTTTATTGAGTTAAGCTTTTTTCGGAACCCTCGAGCGCAAAAACGGAGTGAATTGGATGAAAAATAGTATTTCTGACAGCGAAATCCACGAAATCGTCCAGCGCGTCGTCCAAAACACCCTGGCCTCCTCACCTGCCCCATCCACCCAGCCCAATCAAACATCTGAAAAAGTCGTTGCCCTGGGAACGGACCATGGCGGCATGGATCTAAAGGAGACACTCAAGAAACACCTCACCGAAAAAGGTTTCACCGTGATCGATTGCGGTACGAACACCAAAGATGCGGTGGATTATCCCGATATTGCTCTATCCGTTGCGGAACTTGTTGCCAATGGAAAGGCTTGGCGCGGCATCGTCATTGATGGCGCGGGGATCGGCTCCTGCATGGCGGCCAACAAGGTCCCCGGTATACGGGCAGCCCTTTGCTACGATTACGCGACGGCTGTTAACAGCCGTGAACATAACGATGCCAATGTGCTGACGCTTGGCGCGGGCCTTATTGGAATCAATCTTGCGAAGTTAATTGTTGATACCTGGCTGAAAACGGCGTTCGGCGGCGGCCGGCACCAGCGCCGGGTGGATAAGATCATGGCAATCGAGAAAAAATTCTAGATAAGATGGAAAGGCATCATGACCCTAGATAAAGAAACTGTAGAAAAATTGGTGGAGGTCATCACCAGAGAAGTCCTTTTGGCGATGATCGATCAAGAAGAGAATAAGAAATATCCGACCGGCGATAATTGCGTGACGGAAGAAGCTGGCGGCGTGCGGGTGAAAACCTGCTTTGACGGCGCTGGCCGGGTGATCAGCGCGGGCGCAGAGCGGCTGACCTCCACCGTTGGTGTGATCCCCGAGGACAAATCCCTGGCCAGAATGATCGACCACACCCTGCTCACCCCGGATGCAACTGCGGATAAGATTGCCCAGTTGTGCTTTGAGGCCAAAAATTATCACTTCGCCTCGGTCTGCGTCAACCCGACCAACGTCAAATTATGCGCTGAGCTGCTCCACAACACCGATGTCAAAGTCTGCTCCGTGATCGGGTTCCCCCTCGGGGCCACCTCCACCGAAGTGAAAGTCTTTGAGGCCCAAAACGCCATCCAGAACGGCGCCAGCGAGATCGATATGGTGATCAACATCGGCGCGCTCAAGGCTGGCGATAACGAGACCGTCGCCAAAGACATTAATGAAATTGCCAAGACCTGCCATGCCAACGGCGCGATCCTCAAAGTCATCATCGAAACAGCCCTGCTGACCGACGAAGAGAAGGTCGTGGCCTGCCTGCTGGCCAAGGAAGCCGGCGCCGATTTCGTCAAGACCTCGACCGGTTTCTCCAGCGGCGGCGCAACCGTCCATGATGTGGCCCTGATGCGCAAGGCCGTTGGTCCGAACCTCGGCGTAAAAGCTGCCGGCGGGATCCATACCCACGAAGAAGCCGAACAGATGATTGCCGCCGGCGCCACCCGGATCGGCGCCAGCGCTGGGATCAAGATCATCCAGGCGGATAGCTCCGATTCAAAAGCCGAAAAGAAAACGGCCGCCCCGGCCAAATCTTACTAAACGGAGAACAAACCATGTTGATTGCCAAAGTGATTGGGACAACTGTTTCGACCATCAAAGATGAGAAGATTGTCGGCCGCAAGCTCCTGATCGTCCGCCAGACGGATGAAAAGGGCGAACCCTTCGGTAAGCCCTTCGTCGCCATAGACACGGTGAACGCCGGCGTTGGCGACCTGGTCCTGACGGCCAGCGGCTCGAGCGCCCGGCAGACCGCCATCACCAAAGACCGCCCGGTTGATGCCGTCATCATGGCAATGATCGATTCATTGGAAGTTGATGGAGTCGTGACTTACACGAAAGGTTAGTCATGCAGGAATTCGACAGGGACTTACAATCCATCCAGGAAGCGCGTGATCTCGCTGCCAAGGCCTTTGCGGCCTGGAAGATCTGGTCGCACGCCTCCCAGGAACAGGTTGATCAAGTCTGCGCGGCGATGTCGGCTGCCGCTCTGGCTGCCTCGGAGCGTTTGGGCATCCTGGCGCACGAAGAAACCGGCTACGGCTTTTCGGAACACAAGAAACTCAAGAATGAATTCGCGGCCCGCAATGTCTGGGAAAGCATTAAGGACGAAAAGACCGTTGGCGTAGTCCACCACGATCCGGTCAAACGGATCTATGACATCGCCTGGCCGGTGGGCGTGATCGCCGGGCTGACCCCCAGCACGAACCCCACCTCGACCGTGATCTACAAGATCCTGATCGCGGTCAAAGCGCGGGATGCAATCATCATCGCCCCCCACCCCTCCGCGGCCAAATGCTCACTGGAAGCCGCCCGGGTCATGGCCCAGGCCGCCGAAGCCAACGGCGCCCCTCCCGGGTTGGTGGCCTGCATGGAAAACATCAGCTTGCAGGGCACCCAGGAACTGATGCGGCACAAATATGTCGCGCTGATCCTGGCCACCGGCGGCACCCAGATGGTGAAAGCCGCCCATTCCACGGGCAAACCGGCCTACGGCGTCGGCCCCGGCAACGTCCCGGCCTATGTAGATCGCTCTGCGGACCTCGAAAAGGCTGCCCGCTACATCGTCTCCAGCAAAGCCTTCGACAATTCCACCATCTGCGCTTCGGAACAGGCGGTGGTGGCCGATAAACCGATTGCCGGCCGGCTGGCCCAGCTGATGCAGCAGCAGGGGGCCTATTTCACCAATGAGCATGAGACCCATCTGCTGCGGAACCTGCTCTTCCATCCCGATGGCAGCATGAACACCGCCACCGTGGGCAAACCGGCGACTTACCTGGCCGCCCTGGCCGGATTTGAAGTCCCCCAGGGAACCCGGGTGCTGGTCACCCGGATCAGGAAGACCGGGAAAGAAGAACCGCTCTCCCGGGAAAAGCTCACCACCACCCTGGCCTGGTATGAAGAAGACGGCTGGGAAGCCGGCTGCGACCGCTGCATCCAGCTGATCCAGTTCGGCGGACGGGGGCACTCTCTGATCATCCATGCCACGGATCAGGATGTGATCATGGCCTTTGGGCTGGAAAAGCCTGTCTTCCGGATCGTGGTGAACGCGATGGGCACGCTGGGCGCCATCGGCTTGACCACCGGCGTTATGCCTTCGCTCACGCTTGGCGCAGGCGGGGTCGGCGGGTCGATCACGGGTGACAACGTCACCACCCGGCATCTGTACAACGTCAAGCGTCTTGCGTATGAATTATCAGCCCCTCCGGCGGCTGCTATGATCCCCGGTCAGCCTGACACCGGGCCTTCCGCGAAGGAAATTGAACAAACTGTTCGGAGTGTGGTCGAGGAGATCTTAAACCTCAGATAAGTCACATTTTTTATCTCTAGAAAGGATTGTAAAAATGGCTTTAGATTCAAAATTAATTGCATTAGGTATGGTTGAAACCAAGGGCTTGGTGGGCGCGATCGAAGCCGCCGATGCCATGGTTAAATCAGCGAACGTGGTCCTGATCGGGTCCGAATACGTTGGCGGCGGTTTTGTAACCGTCATGGTGCGCGGTGATGTGGGCGCCGTCAAGGCTGCCACCGATTCCGGCGCCGCTGCTGCCAAGCGTGTTGGTGAACTGGTTTCCGTCCATGTCATCCCCAGGCCGCATGAAGATGTCGAAATGATCCTGCCCCAGAACAACAAGGGAAATTTCGGCGGCCGAAGCACCGAAGAGAAGCAATAAGACTGGCTGACCTTTGACCGGACCAAACCTCAAAGAAGCAGGTTGGGCTCCGGAGGACATCCTTTCTCGGGCAGAAGCGGTCATCTGGCCCAGTTCGAACGGGCATGCGCCCGCCGAACCGCTCAGAGTGCAAGGCCCGCTTCGGGTCGGCGTTGACCTCGGGACAGCCTACACTGTCCTGGCCGTTCTGGATCAGAATGGCATTCCCCTCGCCGGGGAATACCAATTCGCCCAGGTGGTCAAGGATGGGCTGGTGGTTGACTTCCTAGGCGCTGTTGATATCCTTCAAGCAATGAAACGAAGGGTGGAGGCGCGATTGGGCGTCGAACTGACCCATGCCGCCAGCGGCTATCCGCCCGGCGTGCCCCTCGCAGAAGTGCGGGCCACAGCAAACGTGGTCCAGGCCGCAGGGATGGATTGCCCCAAGCTGATTGATGAACCCTCAGCAGCCAACCATGTCCTCGGAATCCAGGATGGTGTGATCGTTGACATCGGCGGCGGGACGACCGGCGTTGCCCTGATTGAAAACGGTGAAGTCGTCTTCACGGCCGACGAACCGACGGGCGGCACCCACCTCTCGCTGGTGATCGCCGGTGCATCAAACCTTACCTTCGAGGAGGCGGAGGAATTGAAGCAGGACCCCGCCCAGCAAAGCAGACTGTTCCCAATGGTCCGTCCGGTGATGGAAAAGATGGGGACGATCGTCGCCCGGCAGATCCGCGGCATGAACGCCAAATCCATCACGCTGATTGGCGGCACTGCGCTCTTCCCCGGCATTGCCAGGGTGATCGAAGAAACCGTCGGCCTCCCCACCCGGATCGCCCCCAGTCCCCTGTTTGTGACCCCGATAGGCATCGCCATGCACGACCGGTAAGCCTTGCAGGATTAATCTTTAGAAGGAGTCAACATGGCAGAAGATTTCTCGTTACGTTGTTATTGTTTTATCGACCGAATGCAGGCCCAATATTCCGCATTCATCGGGACGGTCACGCAAGGTGACCTGCCCGTTGAAGGGATGGCCTCCCTCTATGTGGAAATGGCCCCCGGCAATGAAGTCTTCCGCGTCGTCGACATTGCCGTCAAGGCAACCGAAGCCAAGCCCGGCGCACAGATCGTTGAACGCGAATTCGGGATGTTCGAGGTCCACTCCCTGAACCAGGCCGCCGTTTTGGAAGCCGGCCAGGTCGTTCTGGACCGATTGGGCCTCAAAAAGGAAGACCGGATCAAACCCCAGGTCGTTTCCTCTCAGATGATCACCCGGGTGGATTCCTACCAGGCCCAGCTGCTGAACCGTTTCCGGCGCGGCAGCATCCTCGTCCCCGGCGAGACCATGCTGGTTTTGGAATGCGCCCCGGCGGCTTATATCAATTACGCATGCAATGAGGCTGAGAAAAAAGCCAACATCAAGATCATTCATGTGTCTTCCGTCGGGCGGTTTGGCCGGATGTGGCTCTCCGGCAGTGAGTCCGAAATCCTCACCGCCCGGAACGCCGCGATCAACGCCCTCGAAGCTTTGGAAGGCGTTGCCGCTTAATCGTCCCTCAGGTATTGTCAGGAGTTTCTATGGCCAAACAATTCTTTACAGAACGCGACATTGAAGACATGGCCGCCCGCGGCCAATATTCACTCACCATGAGTGATGACGTGGTTCTGACGGAACTGGCGTATGAAAGAGCGGAGCGTTTGGGCGTCAAGCTGGTGCAGCCCCATGCCCTGCCCCCCGCCTCGCCTGTCCGGCCTTATCTTTCCGAGCCGGTCAAACCCGCTTCGGAATGCAAGACCTGCAGTTCTTCAAGCCCGGCCGTCCAGACCTCAGATCTTCGCCAGCGTATCCGGGATGCCGTAAAAGCAAAATTGGGCGGCAAGGTTGATGACCCCCTGCTCGAAACGATCATCACCCGCGTCCTGAACAACGTGGGAGTTGAGGAATAATGCTCTTCGGACGAGTCCACGGCACCGCAGTCTGCACCATCAAATACCCCGGCACGGAGGGGGTGAAACTGCTGGTTGTTCAGCCGTTGAACAAGCGCCTGGAGCCGCAGGGCGGGCTGGTTGTCGCCGCAGACGTGGTTGAAGCGGGTATTGGCGATCTCTGCGTCATGGTCCGCTCCCGAGAGGCCGCCCTCGCCATGCGGGATGTCACATTCGTCCCGGTGGACCTGGCGCTGGTGGGCATTGTGGATGAACTCGAAGTCCGGCCTGATGAGGACTTTGACTTCAAACTCCTTCCAGGCAACACCCAATTTACTTAACAGATTGAAGTCAAAATGATTATTGGCAAAGTTGTAGGCACGGTGGTGACCACCATCAGCCACCCCGATTACAAGAACAGGCGCCTTTTGGTCGTTCAGCCGCTGGTCACAGAAGGCGAAGAAGCCAATGGCGATTTCATCGCGCTGGATAACACCCATGCCGGGATCGGCGATACGGTGCTCGTCAACCGGGAAGGCGGCGGCGCCAGGCAGGTGCTCAATAACCCGGATGCCTGCGTCATCTCCGTGATCATCGGCATCGTGGATTCGGTGGAAATCGTCTGACCCCACCTCAGAAATTAACTCTTGACAGAAAACTTCCCCGCCAGGGGATTTTCTGCTTTAATCCCCTATATCGGCCCTATGGCAGGGACAGCCAGTCCGGGGAGCGGCCTACGCCCCTGCTCTGCGAGAGATTGATTGGATTGCCGCCGGCGGCCGGCATGCTGTAGACCTCCGCGTTGCCATCCCGCTGGGACGTGTAAAAGCCAGCCATTGCGCATCGCCGGACCAGGCCGGTCCGTATCTACGCCCAAATTCGTCAAACAAAGTCCGCAGGTCCAGACCACGGAGTGAACTGAAATCATCTCCGGTAAACCGGAAATAGAAATAATCGTGGGAATGTAAACGCCCCTTGAATTAGATTAACGAGTGGTTACAAACACCAATACAATCGTTTCTACCCTTTCAAATATTGCTGATCAAGATATTTAAATGATCCACACTATTTAAAAAAGATTCAAGATTTAATCATTCCCCTTTTTAAGGCACAATCCATCAGGGTTCAGCCTAGAAAAGCTAATGCCTAATGCTCCCAGAACCGGCTGACAAAAAACAACCATTACCATTTCAGTTCATTTTCTATAACAAATCTTAATTTCTACGGGATACAATTATATAAGCGAGTGAAAATCCTTTGCAAACCTATCCGGGCCTTCAACCCCGAAGGAATTTTATAAATTTTTTACAATAAATAAATTGACTAATGAAAGTCAGCATGTTATTATTCTGATAGGTATTATCTCAATTTTTTGCACCTTAAAAGGGAGTTATTATGTCTTTGGAACTTATTGTCCGCCTTATCGGACTCATTGTTTTTGGAATCATCGGCGGTTTTTTGGGGGAGCCCTTGGGCAACCTCATTTTGCACCTTTGGCCTTCGAGCCAAATATCCTTCGTCGTTTTTCAAGTCATTACCGCGCTGCTGGTCGGTTTAATCGGCTTTCTGATCGCGCCGTGGATTTCCATCAAGCCCATCAAAGCCATTCATAAGCAGTTGAGCAAAGTTTCCGCTCAAACACTTGTTTTTGGTTCAGCAGGCCTGATTTTCGGGGCAATCATTGCCGCAATCCTGGCCTACCCCATTTCTCTGCTTCCTACACCTCTGGGCAGCATCCTGCCTTTCGCGGCGTTGCTGTTGTTTGGCTATCTGGGGACCGTAATCTTTGTTGCCCGTCAGAAAGAGCTTCAAAATCTCTTCAAAACGCTGGGCAAAGGGGGGCGCGGAGCTGAAAAACCAGACGATAACAGCATCAAAGGCAGTCAGCGTATCCTGGTGGATACCAGCGCCATCATTGACGGCCGGATCGCCGACATCGCCCGCACCGGGTTCATCCCCGGCCGGCTGCTGATCCCTCGCTTCGTGCTGAATGAACTCCAATATGTGAGCGACTCAGCCGACAACCTCCGCCGCCAGCGCGGCCGGCGGGGCATGGAAGTGCTCTCCGAACTCCAGAAGGACCCCTCGATTCCCGTCACCATCACCGATATTGACGTCGAAGGCGTCCGCGAGGTGGATGAACGACTGATCGTCCTGGCCCGCCAGATGAACTGCCCGATCCTCACCAACGACTACAACCTGAACCGGGTTGCCGAACTGCAGGGCGTCTCCATTCTGAACATCAATGAACTGGCCAACGCCGTCAAGGCGATCCTCTTGCCGGGTGAAACCCTCGAAATGAAGATCATCCAGGAGGGCAAGGAATACGGCCAGGGTGTGGGCTATATGGAAGATGGCACGATGGTGGTGGTCGAAAACGGCTACAAATACATCGGCAAGACGGTGCCGATCACCGTGACCAAGGTCCTCCAGACGGCAGCCGGGCGGATGATCTTCGCCAAACCAGAACAAGACTAAACCTAAACAACCACCCAAAGGGAGAATCCGTACAATGTCCTTGAGAGTGTATAATACCCTGACCCGGGATAAGACCGAGTTTGAAACCCTGGAACCGGGTAAAGTCCGGATGTATGTCTGCGGCCCCACCGTCTACGACAGCGCCCATGTGGGCCACGCCATGTCCGCCCTGGTTTTTGACATTGTGCGGCGCTACCTGACCTATAAGGGTTACGAGGTCCATCATGTCATGAACTTCACCGATGTGGATGACAAGATCATCGCCCGCGCCAATCAACTGGGCGTGGACCCGGCCGAACTGGCTGAAAAATACATCGGCGAGTTCCGCAAGAACCTGGCCGACCTGAACATCCTCCCCGCCACCGAGAATCCCCGGGCGACAAACGAGATCGACCGGATCATTGAGATGGTTAACCGCCTGCTGGAAAGCGATGCGGCCTATGTCGCTGATGGCGACGTCTACTTCCGGGTGGAAAAGGATCCAGACTACGGCAAGCTCTCCGGCCGCAAGCTGGCAGAAATGAACGCCGGCGCCCGGATCCGGGTGGATGACCGCAAAGAAAACCCGATGGACTTTGCCATCTGGAAATCTGCCAAGCCCGGCGAACCGGCCTGGGACAGCCCCTGGGGCAAAGGCCGCCCCGGCTGGCATATCGAATGCTCGGCCATGAACCTGCACCACCTCGGCCCTCAGATCGACATCCACGGTGGCGGCAATGACCTGATCTTCCCCCACCACGAAAATGAGATCGCCCAGACCGAAGCGCTGACGGGCAAGCCTTTCGCCCGCTACTGGATGCACAATGGCATGCTCCAGCTCAAGGGCGTCGCCATGTCCAAATCGCTGGGGAACATGGTCACCATCAACGACTTCCTAAAGGAGCATCCGGCGGATGTCATGCGGCTGATCGTGCTCAGTTCCAACTACCGCAGCCCGCTCACCTTCAATGATGAGGTGATCGAGGCCAACGAACGCGCGCTGGACCGGCTGCTTTCCGCCCTCAAACCCGCCCTGCCCAACGCCTCCGGCGCATCCGAGGAAGTCCTCGAAAACCTGGACGAGCAGCTTGAAGCCACCCAAAAAGGCTTCATCGACTCCATGGATGATGATTTCAACAGCGCCGGCGCTCTGGGCAACCTCTTTGACCTGGTCCGCGCCATCAACCAGGCCCGGGCAGAGAACGCCACCGATGAGCAGCTGGCGCCCGCCCAGGACGTCTTCAAGGAACTGACCGGCGTCCTCGGCCTGCAAATGAAATCCTCCGAGACGGCCGCCAGCAGCGCGGATGCCTTCATTGACCTCCTGGTCTCCCTGCGGCAGGACCTGCGCGAAAGCAAGAACTACGCGCTGGCCGACAAGGTCCGCCAGGAACTGGCCGGTCTGGGCGTGGTGATCGAAGACACGGCCCAGGGTTCCAGCTGGCGCTGGGAATAGGGGCCCGCCCCATGAGTGAATGGATCACCGGCCGCAACCCGGCCTACGAGGTGCTGCGCTCCAAGAGGCGGCAGGTCAGCCGGCTTTGGCTCGCCCAGGGACTTAAACCCCAGGGGCATCTCGAAGAGATCGTCCACCTGGCCCGCAGCCGAAAAATCCCAATTGAAATCGTCAAACGCGTCAATTTGGATGGCATTGACCCCCACCACCAGGGCCTCGCCCTGGAAACCGGGGGCTATCCCTATTCCGATCTGGAAAAAATTATCCATGTTGCTGAAAACAAACATGAGCCTATTTTCGTCCTGATCCTGGACCTGATCCAGGACCCGCAGAACCTGGGGACTCTGCTGCGCAGCGCCGAGGCTTTCGGCGTGCATGGCGTGATCCTGCCCACCGCCCGGGCCGCCTCCGTCACCCCGGCCGTGGTGAACGCCTCCTCGGGCGCGACTGAACTGCTGCAGATCGCCCAGCACAATATCGCCCAGGCGATGGATCGACTCAAAGAGGTCGGCGGCTGGATGGTGGGGCTGGAAGGCAGCGCGGATGCCCAACTGCCTGAGCAGATCAAGCTCAACGGCGGGATCGGTCTGGTAATCGGCAATGAAGGCCAGGGATTGCGCCGGCTGGTGCGGGATAAGTGCGACCTGCTGATGCGGCTGCCTATGCAGGGGCAGATCGATTCGCTCAACGCCGCCGTGGCCGGTTCGATCGCCCTGTTCCTCGCCCTGCAAGCCAGAACTTAGCAGAGCATCATGAATCGGATCATCCTCCTCCGTCATGGTGAGAACCCGGCCAACCTCACCAAAGAATTCTCCTACAAAAAGATCGACTATCCCCTCACAGAAAAGGGCGTCCTGCAGGCGCAGCAAACCGCTGAAGCCTTGCGCGGGCGGAAGGTCCGAGCGATCTACACCTCCCCGCTCAAACGCGCCCTGCAGACCGCCCAAATCGTTGGCGACGCGGTCGGCCTGACCCCGATTGTGGAAGAAGCTTTCCGCGAGTTAAATGTGGGCCGCTTGGAAGAAGTTCCGCCCAGCGATGAAACTTGGGATCAATACCGCCGGGTGATCCATGCCTGGGTGGAAGGCCGTTCAGAAGTGTCCTTCCCCGACGGGGAAAATAACCGCCAGCTCTGGGCGCGTTACGAAAGTGGGCTGCGCAAAGTCATTCTGGCTTACCCCGACCAGACCCTGCTGATCGTTGGTCACGGCGGGATCTTCACCGCCACCCTTCCCCGGCTTTGCCCTGACGTATCCATCCTGGACCTCTTCAAGTTTGAAAACCACAACGCCTCACTCACCGAGATTGACGTTGAAATGACAGGCAACCGGCTCATCGGCCATTTGGTCAGCTGGGCCAACACCGATCACCTCTCCGGTGAGGCGGCCCAATTCGTCTCCGGCACACCGCGGCGGGGCGAATTGTCCTAAAATAGATCAGTTTTTAATTTATTAAGGTAAAACCTAAAATTATACCAACTTTATCGCCTTAATATGTTATAATCATTATAAACTAAGGAAACGGAGACAAAAACCATGAAAATCAGTAAAGACCTCAATTACGCGATCAATACCCAAATCGGCCACGAACTGCTGGCCTCCAATATCTACATCAACATGGCAGCCTACTTCAACAGCCTGGGCCTGCTGCGGCTCTCAGGGATGTTCTTTGAACAGTCCGATGAAGAGCGCGAACATGCTGAAAAATTTATCCATTATCTGCTGGAAGTTGAAGGCGAAGTCGCTGTGCCCGCCATTGACAAAGCCCACAATGAATTCAAGAGTGTAAAAGAAGCCTTTGAACTCGCTTTGAACTGGGAAAAGGAAGTCACCAGCAATATCAATGACCTGATGTCCATTGCCATCGAGCAAAAAGACTACGCTTCGCAGGACTTCCTACGCTGGTTCGTCAGCGAACAGGTCGAGGAAGAAGCCACCATGAACCATCTGCTGCTCCTGGCCGAAGGTCTGGGCGACCTCTCCGTCTTCATGTTGGAAAGCTTCATCCCCCAGAAGTAATTCCAGAACAACACAAACAAAAACGACGTCCCAACTTCAACTGGGACGTCGTTTTAATTTAAATATGCTCACCGGTAAAGCATAAAATACCAGACAGCAAACAGGCTGATCATCAGCCCGGCAATCCCCAGCCGGGCGAACACCGCCCACCCGGCGCCCTTCACCATGCTGAACATTGAAGTTAAGGCCAGGTGGTGATCCTTGGCTCGGATCCATTCCGCCAAAAACAGCACCACCAATGCTGCTGCCAGACCGCCAATCGGCGTCAGATAGATGCCGCCTGCAATCATGGCCACCCAGCTCAGCCCGATGGCCCACCAGCTGGCGCCTTTGCTGCGGGCGCCGCCGGCCATGAAGATGTTGTCCAGAATATTCCCCAACAGCATCAGCATCGTAATGACCACAAAAGTCGCAATCGTCAGCGCAAAGGTCCAGGGGCCTTTGTGATAGTTGAACAGGGTCGCGATTCCCCAGACCAGGTTGGAGGCCCAAATGACCGTCAGCCCTGGGAAGAATACCAGAAGCAGCCCGAAGAGGCCAATCAGCATCCCCAGAATGACGACAACCAGCAGCGGAATCTCAGCCCAGGGGGACATCAGGCCGCCTTGATCACCTTCAAACCACCCATCAGCGGCTGGAGGACTTCCGGCACCAGGACAGACCCATCCGCCTGCTGGTAGTTTTCCAGAACGGCGATCAGCGTGCGGGGCATCCCCAAGCCGGAGCCGTTCAGCGTGTGCACATATTCGGTGCCCTTGCCCTCCGCAGGGCGGAAGCGGATGCCCGCCCGGCGCGCCTGGAAGGAGCCGATATTGGAGATCGAGGAGATTTCCAGCCACTCCTGGCAGCCCGGCGCCCAGACTTCGAGGTCATAGGTCTTGTGCGAGCCAAAGCTCAGGTCGCCGGTGGATTGGAGCAGGACCCGGTAGGTCAGCCCCAAAGCTTTGACGGTTTCCTCAGCGTCCGCCAGCATCTTCTCATGTTCCATTTTGGAATTTTCAGGCTTGCAATAAGTGTACATTTCCACTTTGTCAAACTGGTGCCCGCGTTTGATTCCGCGCACATCGCGCCCGGCGCTCATCTTCTCGCGGCGGAAACAGGCCGTGTAGGCCGTGTAGTGCAGTGGGAGCTGGTCTTCTTCCAGGATCTCGCCCATGTGCAGCCCGGTCAGCGGCACTTCAGCAGTCGGGACCATCCAAAGGTCCTCTTCCACGTCGTGGTAAAGGTTATCCCGGAATTTTGGCAGCTGCCCTGAGCCGTAGAGAACCTCTTCCCGCACCATAAAAGGCGGATATTTTTCAAGATAGCCCTGCTGGATGTGCAGACCGACCATCCAGAAGATCAGTGCGCGCTGCAGCAAGGCGCCCTGCCCGCTGAGCACATAAAATCGGGAGCCGGCCAGCCGGACGCCGCGGTCAAAGTCAATGATGCCCAATTCCGTACCCAGGTCCCAGTGCGGTTTCGGTTCAAAATCGAAGACCGGCTTCTCGCCCACAACCCGCAGGACGATGTTATCCTTGTCATCCATCCCCACCGGCACTTCCGGGTCGGGGATATTGGGCAGCACAGCCATAATCGAAGATAATTCAGAATCAACCTGACTGAGTTCACTATCCAGCGAATCGATCTTATCGCCCAGCTCCCGCATTTCGTCGATCTTGGCCTGGCGGGACTCTTTGTCCTTCATCCGGCCGATCTCTTTGGAAACGGCGTTCTTATCGGCGCGCATGGTCTCCACCTGCGTGATCAGGTCCCGGCGTTTGATATCCAAAGACAAGATCTGATCGACAACCCCTGGATCCATCTGGCGTTTTACCATAGCTTCTCGGACGTTTTCCGGTTCATCCCGGATCAGGTTAATGTCAAGCATCTTCTAAATACCTCCGTGTTGAATTCATCCCTTGATTTTACCTTAATTGACCCGCAGCAGAGCCTGTCTATACAGCCGCTTTGCGGACAGAAATGATTTCCTCCGTCGTTTGCTGCAAAATCCATTTACACGCTATAATAATGCCATTATGCAAAAAGCACTCCAACGTACACTCCCTTCCCTGTTGGCCCTGGTCCTGCTGCTGGCGGTTCCTCTGAAGGCCGTCCAGGCCCAGCCCGGCCCAGCGCTGGAAAGGATTAACTGGACGAATGCCCTGTCCCTGGCAGGCGACCTCGATCCGGGCGATGAAGCCAACATCACCGCGCAGGAAACGGAAGCCCCCGTTTACTGGGTCGCCACGGTCACACCCAACGCGGATGGCATCATCATCCACACCGTGCAATATGGCGAAACGCTCTGGGCGATCTCCCAGGCCTATGGCGTGCCGATCGAGACAATTCTGGCGAATTCTTCCCTCAGCCTGGAAACCACCGAGGTCTACGAAAACCAGACTCTGATCATCCAGAAGGCCACCGTTCCAACAGCCACGGCCACCCCCACACCCACCGAAGACCCCGGCACGCCAACCCCCACCCAGCCGCGGGCCACAATGACGCCCCACCCCACCCGGGCGCCCGCCCCAACCCAGACCCCCACCCGGCCGCCCTCAATCTTCCTTCGAGCCTTGGGCGATAGCAAAGGCTTGGGCATCGGGCTGATCGCCATCAGCATCGTGGGCTTGGGCCTGCTCATTTATTTTGGTTTTCTTAAAAAGTCTTGAATTTGTTGAAAGAATTCTGCCTCCTCTGCCGGGATTTTTACAGCAGGGCAATCATGGTAAAATCAATCCCGCTCCATAGAAAGGTTTCCAAAATCCAATGCCTTCAAGCACAGATCCTCTGGCCAAAGCCATCCGCTTCGGTGTGATCGCCGACACGCACATTCCCGACCGGGCCAAATCCCTGCCGGAAGGGGTGCTGTCTGCCTTCGAGAGTGCCAGGGTCGATCGGATTCTGCATGCCGGCGATGTCAGCTCCTGGCAGGTGGTTGAGATTCTGGAGCAGATCGCCCCAGGCACGGTGGTGCAGGGCAACCGGGACTGGTTCTTCGGGATCAGGCCGCCTAAAAACGCCACCCTGGAGGCCAACGGGGTTCGGATCACAATTGCCCACGGTCACCGCACCATGGCCCACTACCTGGTGGATAAATGGGCCTATATCACCCATGGTTACCGCTTCAAACGCTATTACGACCACCTCGCCGTGGACTTTCCCGAGGCGGACGCGATCATCTTCGGGCATACCCACCACCAGGCGGCGCTCTGGGTCGAAGACCGGCTATTCTTCAATCCCGGTGCGGCCTACCCCTGCTCCCATAACAACTACACCCCGGAATTTGGGCTGCTGACCGTCCTGCCGGATGGCACAATTCAGACCGAGTCCCGCCGGCTGGTGAATGGACATAATCCAACCTAAATGAAACAAATAAGAATTTATCATCCATTTTTCTCTTTTTGGAAATACTGCTTGGCTCTATTCAACCATTTCAAACCATCTAAAAAAGTTTATGAGATTATAAACTAGCCATTGAATTTGACTAAAAACCCCTTCCTGCCTGCTGCACTTCGCTTGCAGGCATCCTTCCCCTGGTTTCAGGGGAAGAAACGAGGATGGGGTCAATAATGAGTTTAGGACTTCATTGGTTTTATTCATCATTTCCACCATCGCACTTCATCTTTCAAAATTTTCCGATCAACCCCGATATTTGTTGTTACAATATATCCAGAAGATCCAAGACCAAACAGAGTGCTCCCTAGTGACCGAATTCATCTCCTCTCCCAATAACGCCAAGATCAAGCGGGTCCGCGCCCTGCTGGCACACTCGCGCGGCAAGAAAAGCGGGGATGGCTTCCTCGCGGAGGGCGTCCGTCTGGTGGAAGAGGCCGCCGCGGTTCGCTGGCCGGCTGAATTCGTGCTTTATGATGAGACCCTCTCCGGCCGCGGCCGTGAACTGATCCAGGGGTTCATCGCCCAGGGCGGGACCGAGGTCTTCGAGATCCCGCCGAGCCTGATGGCAGAGATCAGTGACACCGAAACCCCCCAGGGGATCTTAGCCGTCCTGAGGGCCCAAACTCTGCCCCTGCCGGAAAAGCCCAGCTTCTTGATCCTGGCGGACCAGGTGCGGGACCCCGGCAACATGGGCACCCTGCTCCGCACCGCGGAGGCGGCTGGCGCCGATGGTGTGATCCTCACGCCGGGCACCGTGAACGCCTTTGCGCCAAAGGTGCTGCGGGCCGGGATGGGCGCGCATTTCCGCCTGCCGATCCAGGCCCTCCCCTGGCAGGAGATCCCGCCCCTGCTCAAGGGGCTGCCGGTCTTCCTCGCGACCGCTGAGGCAAACCGCACCATCTGGGACGCCGATTTCACCCAAGCCTGCGCCCTGCTCCTGGGCGGCGAGGCCTTTGGCGCGACGCCCATGGGCGAAGCCCTGGCAACCGACCGGGTTGCCATCCCAATGCCCGGCCGGGCCGAATCGCTCAACGCGGCCATGGCAGGCGGGATCCTGATCGCCGAAGTCCTCAGACAACGCTATTCCAAGAAGAAGGCCTGATATGCGCATCCGCTCCATCACCGTATTCCTCAACCCCCGCTGGCCAATCTCTGAGCTTGGCCTGCAAAAGGCCGGCATCTTTGCCCGGCACGCCCGGGAAACGCTCCAAAACGCTGGCTATGAGGTCCAATCGGTCCGCCTGGCCACGCCGCCCTTCCCCACCTTCCTGCCGCCGGAGGATTACGCCCAGGCTGTCACGGTGCTGGGTTTCCTGGCGCACAGCGAGGGCTTTGAATACGTCTCGCTGGGGCCGGCCGCACCGGACAAACTCGATACCTATGCCGCCATCCCCCAGATGCTGCCCCAATCTAGCAACCTCTTCCTGAGCGGCCACCTGACGACCCCCGCTGGGCAGGTCAGCCTGCCGGCGGTCAGGGCTTGTGCTGAGGTGATCCACCAGGTCGCTCCGCTGGAAAAAAACGGCTTTGCCAACCTGCGCTTTGCCGCGCTGGCTAACGTCCCGCCCTGGGCGCCCTTCTTCCCGGCCGCCTACCACAATGGAAATGCGCCGGCCTTTGCCCTGGCGCTCGAAGCCGCCGACCTGGCCTTGGACGCCTTCGGTCATGCGTCCTCCCTGGCGGAGGCCCGCGCAGGGCTGATCCAGGCCGTCCAGGAGCATGCCAAGGCTCTGGAAGAGAAATGCGATTACCTCTCGGCGCTTTACAAGTTCGAGTTCAAAGGGCTGGATTTCACCCTAGCCCCCTTCCCCGACAAAAGCCGCTCCATCGGGACCGCCCTGGAAAACCTGGGGTTGCCGGCTTTTGGTCTCTCCGGCAGTCTGGCTGCCTCGGCTTTCCTGACCGACACCCTCGACCGGGCGGCCTTCAAGCGTACCGGCTTCAACGGCCTGATGCTGCCGCTGCTGGAAGACGCCACCCTGGCCGAACGCGGCGCAGATGGCGCCCTGACTCTCACCGACCTGCTGCTCTATTCTTCGGTTTGCGGCACGGGGCTGGATACCCTCCCCCTGCCCGGCGGCACCTCCGTGGAGCAGCTCCAGGCCATCCTGCTGGACCTGGCGGCCCTGTCCCTGCGGCTGAATAAGCCGCTCACCGCGCGGTTATTACCCATCCCCGGCAAACAGACTGGCGACCTGACCGGGTTCAACTTTGAGTATTTTGCCAACAGCAAAGTGCTGGAAGTCCCCGCCCGCCCCCTCAGCGGCCTGTTTGCGGGCGACGAATCGCTGGAAATCGCCCCCAGGAAACAACAGTAGATAGCCAACAACCTCTTAAAGCGTAAGGGCGGCCCTGCCTGCCTTTGTCAAGAGCTGCGGCCGCCCTCAGATCCATCCCCCTCTAAAACCTGAGCTTAGACCTGCCGGATTCGCCAATAGGCGGACCCATCCTTCTCCCGTCCCAGCAGGCGGGCCGAGATCAGGTCCCGCCGCAGACCGGAAATATCCGGATTAAGTGCACTGATCACGGCATTGACTTCTTTCTCCGTATAGGTCCGATCATTCTCAAACTTTTCGGCAATGAACTGCAGGATGACATCCAGCTTGCGCCGGGTGGAGGGCACTTTCGTTAAAGTCCCGTCCTCAGCCAGATAAGTTTTCAAGATCTGCCGGTCATAAGCCCCGCGGTCCAGGTCCTGCGCCACAGCCGGCAGCGTTTTGGATGAAAGCAGTTTTTGCGCCATCCCTTCGAGCACGTCCGTCTGCAGGGCGTAAATATTGTAATAACCCTCCGCGCGCGCCGTGACCAGACCGATCTCGGAGAGTTTGGCCAGATGGTGCGACACGGTCGAGGGGCTGACCGCAAGCGTGGCCGCCATCTCCTCCACGCTGGATTCCTTCTGCGCCAGAAGGCCGACGATCTTCAAGCGGGTGGCATCCGCCAAAGCCTTAAAAAAGGCCAACAATGTTTCAATTGGTTCTTCCATTTCGATCTCCATAATTTTATATTGATACTTATCGAATTACTTTTACCATAATTATCAAACTCAGTCAAGGCGGCTGGAATCAAAAAAAGGGCTTTCCAGGAGAAAGCCCTTCACAAACAAAGCGCCGAATTCCTCAGCGGACCTGTTTGAAATTCACCAGGATCATATTCTTCTGGCAGTCATTGAAAGTCTGGAGGCTGTAGGCATGAGAAAGCGGCAGACCGTTGGTATCCACCAGCTGCAAAAAGAGCGCGTTCGAGCTATCCACCACCAGCCCTTCCAACCGGAACTCGAAACCTGATTCGCCATAGGTCAGCGCGGAACCGGAGACCACCTGCTGGTCAATTGCCACCCCGCCCAACTCGCCAAAGAGGTGCAGGGTCAGCCCGATCACGGGTTCCTGCCGAAGGTCCCAGACCTGGCCGGCAATCACCAGCCAGTCGCAGCCCAGGTTGGGCAGCAGCAGGTCGCTGGAAAGGGTCTCAGCGTCGCCAAAGGGGATGAAGGGCATCGGTTCGAGGGTCGCCGTGGGGGTGATCGTCGGCGTGGCAGATGGCGCGGCCGTCTCCGTGGGCATCAGGGTGACCGTCGCTGTGGCCTGCGCGGGCGCGGTGGTCGCCAGCACGCCTGTCTGAGTCGGCGTGGGCGGCGTGGCCGTTGCAGCCACGCTGTAGGGGCCCCAGCCGAAGATCATCATCAGCAGCCAGAGCGCGCCGCCCAGAATCAGCAGGAGGAAGACCAAACCGCCAAAGCCCATTTTCTTGGGTTCTTCCGGCCTCCGAGGGGTGGCCATGTTCGGGATGGACTTCCCCGCGGGGTAGGAACTGCGTGGGCGGTTTGAGGGCGGGCGCGAACTCATTTCAGTTGACCAGGTTCTCGATGGAACTGCTGGCGCGCCGAGCGGTCAGCCAGTCGGCGACCGCTTTGTGCTGGAGAGTCAGGCGGGCATCGCTGCTCAGGGGATGTTCTCCTCGATCCAGCACCATCACGATGTGATAGCCAATCTCAGATTCGATAATATCGGAATAAATCCCCACGGGCTGCGAAAAAGCGACCTCTTCAACGGCCGGGATCAGCAAATAACCGCGGGGCACCCAGCCCAGGTAGCCTCCGGTCGTCGGGTCATAGGTATAGGCGGTCTCTTCAAAATCCCCGCCCGAATCCAGGTTAAGTTTCGCGTTTTTTGCGCCTTCGGCGGTGTAGGCAAAGACCTGGCGGAGTTCGACCTGTTCCATGTTTTCAGGAACGGCGGCCGCGATCTGGTCCCGCTGGAGCGCGGCCAGCATTTGCAGCCGGAGCAGGCTGAAAAGGTCCGCATCGCTGTAGCCCCACTGCGCCATCCAGGCAGGCAGGTCCACCTCAGCCGCGAGGGCGTCAATTTTGGCCTGGACCGCTTCGTCGCTGACGGAAAGCCCGGCTTCCTGCGCCCCCTGCGCCAGCAGGAACTGGTCGATCAGGTCATCAAGGACCATCTGCCCGGCCGCGGCCGCATCCGTTACCGGTGTGCCCGCGGTTTCCTGGGCCAGCAAATAGCGCTGCAGTTCACTTTCATACCAGGCCAGCGGAATCCGCTCGCCATTCACAACCACCGCTGCGGGAACCGGCGTGGGTGTCGGTTCGGAAGCGGTCGGGGTTGCAGCGTTTTCGTCCAAGGTGGGGGTCGCCTCCCCAGCCGGAGGGTTGTTTGAACAGGCTGTGAGCGCCATCGCCAGCAAGGCGAAACCAACGATGAATTTGCGTAATTTTCCAAGGGTTACTGACATGCCAACCATTATACCAGCGACCCCCAATAATCTTCCAGTTGGAAAGATTTACCATTGGATTCAAAAAGGCCGCCCCTTTCGGAGCAGCCTTTGCTTTGCAATTTGAACCGGGCTTAGAAATCGCCCATACCACCCATGCCGGGGCCGCCGGCGGGCATTGGGGGTTCTTTCTCGGGAATATCGGTGATCAGGGCTTCGGTGGTCAGGATCATGGCAGCGATGGAAGCTGCATTCTCCAGAGCGCCGCGGGTCACCTTGGCAGGGTCAATCACGCCGCCCTCGACCATGTTGATGTATTCTTCGGTCAGGACGTTGTAGCCGATCTGGTTGTCATTGTCTTTGGCCTGGCGCTGGCGGACATTTTCGACGACCACAGAGCCTTCTTGTCCGGCATTTTCAGCGATCTTGCGCATCGGAACCTCGAGGGCGTTGCGGACGATCTTGACGCCGAGTTGGGCATCCGCATTGTCCAGTTTCAAACCGTCGAGAGCCTTCATAGCGTTGATCAGAGCCACACCGCCGCCGGGGACGATACCTTCTTCAACCGCTGCACGGGTTGCAGAGAGAGCATCTTCAACACGGTGCTTTTTCTCTTTGAGTTCGGTTTCAGTCGCAGCGCCGACCCGGATGATGGCCACGCCACCGGAGAGCTTCGCCAGGCGTTCCTGGAGTTTCTCGCGGTCATAGTCGCTGGTGGTGTTCTCAATCTCAATGCGGATCTGCTCGATCCGACCCTTGATGGCGCTGGAGTCGCCTGCGCCGCCGATGATGGTGGTGTCGTCTTTGTCGCTCACGACCTTCTCAGCCTTACCGAGGTCTTCAATGGTCACAGTTTCGAGCTTGCGGCCGGTCTCTTCGGAGATCACAGTTGCGCCGGTCAGAGTGGCGATATCCTGCAGCATAGCCTTGCGGCGGTCGCCAAATCCCGGGGCCTTGACGGCCAGGACGTTGAGCATCCCGCGCAGTTTGTTGAGGACCAGCGTCGCCAGAGCTTCGCCGTCAATATCCTCGGCAATGATCAGGAGTTCACGCTTGCCAACCTGCACCAGTTTCTCCAGCAGGGGAACGATGTCGGCGGCAGCGGAGATCTTCTTGTCATAGACCAGGATGTAGGCATCTTCGATCTCAGCCTGCATGTGGTCGGGATTGGTGATGAAGTAGGGGGAAATATAACCACGGTCGAACTGCATACCTTCAACATATTCGGTTTCAAATTCGAGGCCGCGGGATTCTTCAACGGTGATCACGCCGTCTTTACCGACTTTGTCCATCACTTCTGCGATCAACTCACCAATTTCGCGGTCCTGCGCGGAGATGGTGGCTACATTGCCAATCTCTTCCTTGGTGGTGATGTCAATCGCCTGTTTGAGGATTTCATCGGAAACAGCTTTGGCAGCAGATTCGATGCCGCGCTTGAGCAGCATGGGATTGGCGCCGGCGGCCAGGTTCTTCAGGCCTTCGGTCACAATCGCATGAGCCAAAACGGTGGAAGTGGTGGTGCCATCGCCAGCGATATCGTTGGTCTTGGTGGCAGCTTC
>WOYI010602326.1_pt2 | contig 50001 bp, 44 predicted proteins | sample 6423411 | NCBI WGS metagenome assembly WOYI01 (sample SAMN13441803, study PRJNA592873) | oil field metagenome | biome: oil field; feature: oil-well bore; material: oil-contaminated soil; isolation source: oil-contaminated soil from oil-well borehole | place: Germany: Wietze | collected 2016-10-18 ... | reverse complement strand
ACACCGCCGAACACACATCAAACCCGAGCCCCCAAAACAACGTTTTGGGGGCTCGCGGTTTTGGGGACTCGGGCAATTCTGGCATCAGAAAGAAAAAGAAAGATGGCGTGCTGATTCGAATGTAGATCAGTCGACCTCTATTCCCACGACGTGCCCACTGCAGCATGGGTGTCTGCTGCACCACCTCGACGACGAGGTGAAGGCCACGGCGCTGCGTGAGGTGCACAGGGTGCTTCCGGCCGGTTGCCCGAGTTCATCCGGGACGCGGGGGCGTTCGACTGCGAGGTCCTCGGCAACCCGCCGCCTCAGGCTGGCCGGGGTCGTGACGTTCTACCGAGCCACCCGCCACGGTCGCGTGACGGCTAGCTGACGGCCTTGGCTTTCAACGCGTCGAAATCCGCCTGCGAGATCGTGCCGGCGTCCAGCAGCGCCTTGGCGTTGGCGATCTCCTGCGCTGGACTGTGGCCCGCCGCCTGCCGGATGTAGTCGTCCGTCTCCCTCTTGGCCTGCATAGCCTGCTCGCGTGCGCGTTCGGACATGCCCTTGCCGCGCGCGATCAGGTACACCAGCGCCGTCAGATAGGGGAAGACGACCAAGAAGACCACCCATAGGGCCTTCACCCAGCCGGAAGTCTTGTGATCACGCCAGAACAGGTCGGCGAGGATGTTGAACAGGATGATCAGGTACGCGATGAACGCGAAGATCACCATGAACGACCAGAAGAAATCCCAGAACGAATCCCACATGACGGCTGCTCCTTAACCGATGGATGCACGGATTTGCGCAGACGCCAGTTAACCACGGGCAACCCCCACGCGGTCGACGAGTTCGTCGACACCACCTCATCGAGGAGCAGCTCACGCTGCTCTGAGGGGCGCCCCGAGTCCTGCGAACAACGGCGGATTCAGCTGTGCGAAGCGGGCTTGACGCTCTGTTCTGCGGGGCCGAACAGGTGGTCCGCACGGTCGACCGCGGCGGCGCGGGCTTCGTGGTGGGAATCCTGGACGTGTCGAGGGTGGACGATATCGACGATGCCACCAAGGGTCTGCTGTGCGGGATGAGCACGGCGCTGCACGAATGCGGCAAGGCCGGATTGATCGTGGACCCGGACCGCGCGGTGATCGGTGAAGGGTCGGAGTTCGAGAGCGTGCGCTACAACACGGTGGAAGACGCGGTGGCCGCGGCGACACTGTTCATCCGCGACCAGTTGTCAGGTCGGTAGCGCTATCCTGGTCGGCCGGTCGAGGCCGCGCAAGCTCACCTGCTCGCCCAACGACCAATGGGTGCTTTCGGTTTCGCCGGCGTTGGCCAGGGTGTCCGATGAGGCCACCAGGTGGCCGGGGACGGACTTCGCGTGTTCGCAGAGCCGGGCCGCCTCGTTGACCGGTTGCCCGATCACGGTGTACTCGAAACGCTCCTTGGCGCCGACGTTTCCGGCCACCACCTGACCGGCCGCGACCCCGATGCCGGCGTCGAGTTCCGGCACCTCGGTGCGCAGTCGGGCCGCCATCGCCCGGGCCGCCGACAGGGCTTCGGCGTCTGCGTTGGGCAGCGACACCGGTGCGCCGAACACCGCGAGCACGGCATCGCCCTCGAACTTGTTGACGAAGCCGTGGTGCTTGTCCACCTCGTCGACGATGACGGCGAACAACCGGTTCAGCAGTTCGACGACGTCGACGGCCGGCCTGCTGCTGACCAGCGCGGTGGAGCCGATGACGTCGACGAAAATGACTGCGGCATGGCGCTCTTCACCGCCGAGCTCGGGTTGCTCCTTCTCCGCGAGGAGGGCGACCTCGCGACCCACGTGCTTGCCGAAAAGATCGCGGACACGCTCACGCTCACGCAATCCGTTCACCATCGAGTTGAATCCCCGTTGTAGCTGACCGAGTTCGGTGCCGTCGAACACCACCAGGTTGGTGTCCAGATCGCCCTGCTCCACCCGGTTGAGCGCCGAGCGCACCACGCGGACCGGGGTGGCGGTCAGCCAGGCCAGGATCCACATCAGAATGAATCCGAAGGCGAGCGCGAACAGGGCGAGGATCACCACCGCCACCGCGAACTGGGTGGGCGAGACGGTCGGCACCGAGAGGGTGATGATGGCGGCCAACAGGATGCCCAGCACCGGCACACCGGAGCCGAGCGCCCACACCGTCAGTGTTCGTCCCATGATGCCGGGTGCGAAGCGGTGCGATGGCGGGCCGACCTCGAGCGCCTGAGCGGCGACGGGGCGCAGCGCGAATTCGGTGAACAGGTAGCAGCTGGCCGAGACGACGATGCCGGGAAAGCTGATGCCGAGCAGCACCTTTGGGATGTAGTTGGTGTCCTGCAGTCCGTAGAGCAGAGTCAGTACGACGGTTCCGCCGCCCCACAGGGCGAGCAGGACGCGGCTCAGTCGCCAGGGCGCGAAGAAGGTGTTGCTCTGGTCCCTGGGTGTCGGTTCGCGCTCCTCGATGGCCCACCGGACGTTGTTGATGACCCGACTGGTGGCCCAGATGACGCCCACCACGAAGGCCAGCACGATATAGGCCGGGGCCACCGCGAAGGTGATCCACAGGACCTGCGAGTCGAACACGCTCGGCACCGGGAAGGTGACCGTGACAACGAGGGATGCGACGGCGACGCCGATCAGGTTCGCGCCCAGGACGACCGTGGTGAGTATCAATTGGATGCGCACGCGCCGGCGCTGTTGGCTCTCAGAGACGCGTCCGAGGATCCAGGAGCCGTACTCCGGGGTTCCGGTGACGCGACCGGTCTGTCTCGTCATCCGTTCGAGGACCAGACCGAGACGTTGGGCCGCGCTCTTCTTGTCCGTCATCGTGTTGTCCGTCATCGTGGCGCCAGCCTAGTGAACGGGCGGCCGCAATCTATGGTGGTTCGGTGCGCCTCGTCATCGCCCAATGCACCGTCGACTATGTCGGTCGGCTCACCGCCCACCTACCGTCCGCACGGCGACTGCTGCTGTTCAAGGCAGATGGCTCGGTGAGCGTGCATGCCGATGACCGTGCCTATAAACCGCTGAACTGGATGAGCCCCCCGTGCTGGACGAAGGAAGAGCCCGGGGACGGCTCGGCCTGCGCCCCGCAGGTGTGGGTTGTGGAGAACAAGGCCGGTGAGCAGCTGCGCATCACGGTGGAGGATGTCGAGCACGATTCCAGCCACCAGCTGGGCGTGGACCCCGGCCTGGTGAAGGACGGCGTCGAGGCACACCTACAGGCGCTGCTCGCCGAGCATGTCGAGTTGTTGGGTACCGGGTTCACGCTGGTGCGCCGGGAGTACATGACGGCGATCGGCCCCGTTGACCTGATGTGCCGTGACGAGACCGGCCGGTCGGTCGCGGTGGAGATCAAGCGGCGTGGCGAGATCGACGGCGTCGAACAGCTGACGCGCTATCTCGACCTACTCAACCGGGACACCCTGCTGGCGCCGGTCAGCGGTGTTTTCGCCGCCCAGCAGATTAAGCCACAGGCGCGCACGCTGGCCACGGATCGTGGAATCCGTTGCTTAATACTCGATTACGACAAGATGCGCGGGATGGACAGCGACGAGTTCCGGTTGTTTTGATGAGGTGCCTGTAATGGGGCGGCGTCGTCCCGACCGACGCAGGGCCAATCCCGAGCCGCAATGGCTCTCGCAGCGGCGCATCGAACCCGGTCCGGACGGCTACGACTACGAGGTCAAAGCGGTTCCGGCGTCGCGGGCGACCAAGGCGTACCGGTGCCCGGGTTGTGATCACGAGATCCGGGCGGGAATCGCTCATCTGGTTGTGTTGCCGGTGGAGAACGGCGATATCGAGGACCGGAGGCACTGGCATACGTCGTGCTGGGCGAACCGGGCCAATCGTGGCCCGACGAGGCGCTGGTCGTAGTGCGGCTGCGCCGCGGGAGGCTAGTGCGCCGCGGCGCTGGGCTCGACCAGCTCGATCAACACGCCACCGGCATCCTTGGGGTGAATGAAGTTGATCCGCGAGTCGGCGGTGCCCCGGCGCGGTGCGTCGTAGAGCAGCCGCACGCCGTCGGCGCGCAACCGCTCCGACAGGGCATCGATATCGCTGGTCCGGTACGCGAGCTGCTGCAGACCCGGACCGCGGTTGCTGATGAATTTGGCGATGGTCGAGGACTCGTCCAGCGGCGCAAGCAGCTGGATCTGCGCGCTGTTCTTGGCCGAGCCGCGCACCGACAGCATGGCCTCGCGGACACCCTGGTCCTCGTTGATCTCCTCGTGCAGCACGATCATGCCGAGGTGGTCGTGGTACCACTTGATGGCCACATCCAGGTCGGGTACGGCGATCCCCACGTGATCGATCGCGGTCACCAGTGCGCTCGCGAGCGCTGGAAAGGCATCGACGTGGTCGGTGGTCATAGAGTAAAAGTAACCTGGTCCGGTACTTTTTGCGCCTGTGTGATGGGCCACACCATAGCCTCCTAGGAGGCTTTACAAATTCTTTGGAGGATGGAAATGACGACCTCGGTCATCGTTGCTGGAGCACGTACCCCCGTAGGCAAACTGATGGGCTCGCTGAAGGACTTCTCGGGCAGTGACCTGGGTGCCATCGCGATCGCCGGCGCACTGGCGAAGGCGAAGGTGCCCGCTTCGCTGGTCGACTACGTGATCATGGGCCAGGTCCTGACCGCAGGTGCAGGTCAGATGCCAGCCCGCCAGGCCGCCGTGGCGGCGGGCATCGGCTGGGATGTGCCGTCGCTGACCATCAACAAGATGTGCCTGTCCGGGATCGACGCCATTGCGCTGGCCGACCAGCTGATCCGTGCCGGCGAATTCGAGGTCGTGGTCGCCGGCGGCCAGGAGTCGATGAGCCGGGCCCCGCATCTGCTGCCCAAGAGCCGCGAGGGCTTCAAATACGGCGATACGACGCTGGTGGATCACCTGGCCTACGACGGCCTGTATGACGTCTTCACCGATCAGCCGATGGGCGCCCTCACCGAGCAGCGCAACGATGTCGACCAGTTCACCCGCGCCGAGCAGGACGAACTGGCCGCGCAGTCGCACCAGAAGGCCGCGGCGGCGTGGAAGGACGGAGTGTTCACCGACGAGGTCGTCCCGGTCAAGATTCCGCAGCGCAAGGGTGACCCGATCGAGTTCAACGAGGATGAGGGCATCCGTGCCAACACCACGGCGGAGTCGTTGGCTGGGTTGCGGCCGGCCTTCCGCAAGGACGGCACTATCACCGCCGGTTCGGCCTCGCAGATCTCCGATGGCGCCGCTGCGGTCGTGGTGATGAGCAAGGCCAAGGCCGAGGAGCTCGGGCTGAGCTGGCTGGCGGAGATCGGCGCGCACGGCGTCGTCGCCGGCCCGGACTCGTCGCTGCAGAGCCAGCCGGCCAACGCCATCAAGAAGGCGATCGCGCGTGAGGGCATCACCGTCGATCAGCTCGATGTCATCGAGATCAATGAGGCGTTTGCCGCGGTGTCGCTGGCGTCCGCCCGCGAATTGGGGTTGGACGAGGCGACGGCCGCTGCCAAGGTCAACGTCAACGGCGGCGCGATCGCCATCGGTCACCCGATCGGGTCGTCCGGTGCGCGGATCACCCTGCACGCGGCGCTGGAGCTGGCCCGCAAGGGCTCCGGCTACGCCGTCGCGGCGCTGTGTGGCGCGGGCGGCCAGGGTGACGCACTGATCCTGCGCCGTCCCTGACCGCTGAGAATGCCCTCAGTTTGATCAACGACGTGACGTAGTAGCTGGCGTCCGCGTCGGGCACAATGGCGCACATGGCAAACAATTACGACGTTCGCAGCGTGGCGGGCTGGTTCCGGTTGATCGCGATCGCGGAGGCCCTCAGCTGGGCCGGACTGCTGGTCGGGATGTACCTCAAGCGCGTGGCGGAATCCACCGACGTCGGCGTCAAGGTCTTCGGGCCCATCCACGGGGGCATCTTCGTAGCTTTTGTGGTGGCGGCCTACTTCGTGGGCAAGGCGCGTGAGTGGGACGTCAAGACCTGGGTATTGGCGTTGCTGGGCAGCATCGTGCCGCTGGGAAGTGTGATCTTCGTCATGTGGGCCGACCGGGCCGGAACGTTGGGTGCAGGCACCGTCACTGCCGACCGCGGTGACGACGTGCCAAACTTGGTGGCGTGACACGCCCACGCCCTTCCGTCGGACCGGCCCTGGCCGGTGCTTTCGATCTGTCCGCTCTCAAGGCGCCGCCGCCGGCCGGCGCCACGGCCCCGGCCGACGCGTCCGGCGCGGTCCAGGTCACCGAGGCCAATCTGGAGGCCGAGGTCCTGGTCCGTTCCAGCGACATCCCGGTCGTGGTGTTGCTGTGGACGCCGCGCAGTGATGCGAGTGTCCAGCTCGCCGATACGCTCGGCGCGCTTGCGCAGGCCGACGGCGGTACCTGGGCACTGGCAATGGTGAACGTCGACACCACGCCCCGGGTCGCGCAGATGTTCGGTGTGCAGGCCGTACCCACCGTGGTAGCGCTGGCCGGTGGTCAGCCGATCTCGAGCTTCCAGGGGCCGCAGCCCGCCGGCCAGTTGCGCCAATGGATCGATTCGCTGCTCAGCGCGACGGCGGGCAAGCTCAGCGGTGCGCCCGAACAGCCCGAGCAGACGGACCCGGAACTCGAACAAGCCCGGGAACATCTGGATGCCGGTGACTTCGATGCCGCATTGACCGCCTACGAGGCGATCCTGGCCGCCAAGCCCAACGACGCCGAGGCGACCGGGGCCATCCGTCAGATCACCTTCCTGCAGCGCGCGACAACCCGTCCCGTCGAGGCGCCGGCGCTGGCCGATGCGGATCCCGCCGATGCCGAGGCCGCTTTCGCCGCCGCCGATGTCGAGATACTGCAGCAGAACATCGAAGCCGCCTTCGACCGGCTGATCGCGTTGATCAAGCGGACCGCCGGCGACGAGCGCACCGCCGCGCGGACCCGGCTGATCGAACTGTTCGAGCTCTTCGACGCTGCGGACCCCGAGGTTCTCGCGGGGCGCCGCAAGCTCGCCAACGCGCTCTACTGATCGAGCTCGAACCAGATTGCAGCCAGCGGCGGCAGCGCCATCACCGCGGACGCCGGACGCCCGTGCCACGGCTCGGCGGTCGCCTCCACCGCTCCGAGGTTGCCGATACCGGAGCCGTTGTAAACGGTGGCATCGGTGTTGAGCACCTCCCGCCAGGTGCCGGCCTGGGGCAGGCCCAGCCGGTATTGCGCATGCTCGTTGCCGGAGAAATTGAACACGCAGGCCAGCGTCGACCCATCGTCGCCGAACCGTAGGAAGCTCAGCACATTGTTGGACGTGTCATTGGCATCGATCCAGGAATACCCGTCGGGCACCGTATCGCGTGACCACAGGGCCCGCCGACTGCGATAGAGCCTGTTGATGTCGGTGACCATTTGAGAGATACCGCTGGAGTAACTCTGCTCTGAGAGTTGATACCAATCCAAGCCGTGGCCCTCGGACCACTCGGCGCGCTGGCCGAATTCCTGGCCCATGAACAGAAGTTGCTTGCCCGGATGCGCCCACTGATAGGCCAGTAGCCCGCGCAGGCCGGCCGCCTTGTTGTGGTCATTGCCAGGCATCCGACTCCACAGCGTGCCCTTGCCGTGCACCACCTCGTCATGGCTGATCGGCAGCACGAAGTTCTCGCTGTAGGCGTACAGCATCGAGAAGGTCAACTCGTGATGGTGGTAGCTGCGGTGAATCGGATCACGCTTGATGAACTGCAGCGTGTCGTTCATCCAGCCCATGTTCCACTTCATCGAGAAGCCGAGGCCGCCAAGGTTGGTCGGCCGTGTCACCCCCGGCCACGATGTCGATTCCTCGGCGATCGTGACGATGCCCGGGGTGACCTTGTGTACCGTGGCGTTCATCTCCTGCAGGAACTGAACGGCCTCCAGATTCTCGCGGCCGCCGTAGATGTTCGGTGTCCAGCCACCTGCCGGTCGTGAATAGTCCAGGTAGAGCATCGACGCGACCGCATCGACGCGCAGACCGTCGACGTGGTACTCCTGCAGCCAGTACAACGCATTGGCGACTAGGAAATTGCGGACCTCGGGGCGTCCGAAGTCGAAAACATAAGTACCCCAGTCGAGTTGCTCGCCTCGTCGTGGGTCGGAGTGCTCGTAGAGTGCGGTCCCGTCGAAGCGGCCGAGCGCCCACGCGTCCTTCGGGAAGTGCGCGGGAACCCAGTCGATGATCACACCGATGCCGGCCTGGTGCAGCGAGTCGATGAGATGGCGCAGGTCGTCGGGGCTGCCGAGGCGTGGGGTGGGGGCGTAGTACGACGTAACCTGATAGCCCCACGACCCGCTGAACGGATGCGCTGCGACAGGCAGCATCTCGACATGGGTGAACCCGTGCTCGACGACGTACTCGGTGAGTTCGACCGCCAACTCGCGATAGTTCAGACCGGGCCGCCACGACATGAGGTGCACCTCATAGGTGCTCATCGGTTCGAACACCGGGTTGCGCAACGCGCGGGCGGCCATCCATTCGTCGTCGTTCCAGGTGTGATCGCTGACGGTGACCCGCGATGCGGTCCGCGGCGGAACCTCGGCGGCGAAGGCGAACGGATCGGCACGGTCGGACACCGAACCGTCGATGCCGTGGACGCGGAACTTGTAGAGCCCGTCAGCCGGGAAGTCCGGCCAGAACAATTCCCACACTCCCGTGGAGCCCAGAACGCGAAGTGGCGCCGCGCTGCCGTCCCAGTGGTTGAATTCGCTGATCAGGCTGATGCCCTTGGCGTTCGGTGCCCACACCGCGAACGAATAGCCCTCGACGACACCGTCGGGGGTGGTGAAGCTGCGCGGATGGGCGCCCAGCACGTCCCAGAGTCGCTCGTGCCGGCCTTCGGCGAACAGGTGCAGGTCGATCTCGCCGACAGTCGGCAGGAATCGGTACGGGTCGGCCGTGGTGATGGCCGGCGCATCCGGGTAGTGCACCTCGAGGCGATAGTCGACCAGTTCGGTGAATGGCACCGCGCCGGCGAACAGGCCGCCCTCCAGGTGGGTGAGCGGGTGGCGTTCGCCGCCGATGATGGCCGCCACCGACTCGGCGTGCGGGCGCAGCGCGCGAAGGACAGTGTGGTCCTCGTATTCGTGCGCGCCCAGGATGGAGTGCGGGTCGTGGTGTTCGCCTGCGATCAGCCGGCGCAGGTCATTCGCGCCGGGACGAAGGTGGATGCTGGCATTCGGGTTGGTTCGAGTCAAAATACTCACTCCCTGCGCAATAGGTTCAATCGAGAGTCGTACGGGATCTGCGGCATGTTGAGAATGTGCGCGACCGCACGGCCGGGGTTCAGGCGCACGTAATTGGCCTGGCCCCAATCGAATTCATCGCCGGTGACCTCATCTCGCACCCAGAATCGGTCGTAGGGCTCCATTCCGAGGGCGCCCATGTCCAGCCATACCGTGCCCTCCTCGGGGCCGAACGGGTTGAGCGTGACCACCACCAGGACGCAGTCGCCGGTCACCGGATCGAACTTGCTGTACACCAGCAGCGCGTCGTTGTCGATGTGATGGAACTTGATGGTGCGCAGCTGCTCCAGTGCAGGGTGCAGTCGCCGGATCTCGTTGAGCCTGGCCAGGAACGGTTCCAGGGAGTGCCCGCTGGCCACCGCCGCATCGAAATCGCGGGGGCGCAACTCGTACTTCTCCGAGTTCAGGTACTCCTCGCTGCCCTCACGCACCGCCTGATGCTCGAAGAGCTCGAAGCCGGAGTACACCCCCCACACGGAACTGAAGGTCGAGGCCAGCACGGCGCGGATGGCGAACATGCCGGGTCCGCCGTGCTGAAGGCTCTCATGCAGGATGTCGGGGGTGTTGACGAACAGATTGGGCCGGGCGCAGTCGGCGTACTCGGCGATCTGCTCGCCGTATTCGGTCAGTTCCCACTTGGCGGTACGCCAGGTGAAGTACGAATAGGACTGCGTGAAACCGAGTTTCGCCAATCCGAACAACCGGGCCGGCCGGGTGAACGCCTCGGCGAGGAACAGCACGTCGGGGTCTTCGTTCTTAACCTTGCCGATCAGCCAGGCCCAGAAGTTGGGTGGCTTGGTATGCGGGTTGTCGACCCGGAAGATCTTGACGCCGTGCGATATCCAATACCGCACGACGCGCAGCACCTCGGCATACAGACCGGCCGGGTCGTTGTCGAAGTTCAGCGGGTAGATGTCCTGATACTTCTTGGGCGGGTTTTCGGCGTAGGCGATGGTGCCGTCGGGCAGCACTGTGAACCATTCCGGGTGGGCCTTCGCCCAGGGGTGATCCGGTGCGCACTGCAACGCCAGGTCCAGTGCCACGGCCAGGCCCTGATCGGTTGCGGCGGCAACGAAATCGTCGAACTCCTCGATGGCGCCGAGGTCGGGATGCACGGCATCGTGGCCTCCCTCGACGCTGCCGATCGCCCACGGTGAGCCGACATCGCCGTAGGCTGCGGTGACCGAGTTGTTGGGGCCCTTGCGGTGCACCCGGCCGATCGGGTGAATCGGCGGCAGGTACACCACGTCGAAGCCCATCCGGGCAACGCGGGGCAGAGCCTTGGCCGCGGTGAGGAACGTCCCATGTACGGGCCTGCCCTCGCTGTCCCAGCCGCCGGTGGAGCGAGGGAACAGCTCGTACCAGGCGGAGAACCTGGCGAGCGGCCGGTCCACCCACACCCCGAACTGCTCACCCCGCGTGAGTAATTCGCGCAACGGAAAACGGTGCAGCAGATCCGCGATGGCGGGGGACAGCGCGGCGCCTGCACGGGTGAGCGGGTCGCCGGGTTCACGCAGCGCGGCCGCGGCCTCCAACAACGGATGGCGTTGCTGGTGGGGCACCCCGGTTGCGGCCCGCTCCAGCAGCTGGGCGCCGACCAGCAGGTCGTTGGACAACTCGGTTTCACCCTGGCCGGCTTCGAGCTTGGCCGTGACACCGCGCCGCCAGGTGGCGATCGGATCGCCCCAGCCATCGACACGATAGGTCCACATGCCGACCTGGTCCGGGGTGAACTGCCCGTGTAGGACATCCGGCGTGGTGCCGGCCGACATCGGCAGCAGTTGCGGTTTGATCCGCGGCGGCGTGACCGGTGGCGGTGGTTCGTAGACCGTGCCGGGCGGGTCCTCGACCAACTGCGGGTAGGCCGTGCCGTGATAGCGCACCACCAAGGTGGCTGCCACTGCGTTGTGGCCTTCCCGCCACACGGTCGCGCTCACCGGCACCACCTCGCCGACTACCGCCTTGGCGGGGAATCTGCCGCCCGACAACGTGGGCGCGACGTCATCGATCTCGATCCGACCGGGCACGCACCAATCTCCTCACTCGGTGCGGCCGCTCTCGGTGACCGCAGTCCGTCTGGTCCTACATCTGCCTCGACGCGCTCGTTACCGACTCTGAGTACCCACCGTAGTGTCAGGGACACATCGTTGGGCGAGATGAAGTTCACTCCGTCCACAACCGTCGGTCAACCTGCGCTGGTCATGGTACAAACCGACCCAGGACCTGCTCTCGACACCCGAAGCCGAAGTTGTGGGACGCAACGACCCCTTTGTGCCCCTTTGTGCTTTTCAGCGTGGTGGTGACGGCTGCGGTGATGTGCGCGCCGGTCGCGGCGGGGGACCCGGGCATCGATCCGAAAGAACCCGATGTCGATCCGGTGTTCGAGCCTGCGATCGACCCGGCACTGGAACCCCCGCTCACGCCGGTCATGCACACCGGCGCCCCAACCACAGCGGCACGGCGGGCATGTCCTAGGGGAACCGCTTGAAACAACGGTCCGTCTCGCCGAGAACACCGACCCGGAACGCGTCGATACGGGAGAAGCCGGACGGCACCGATTCGCCGTTGACATCGCTGGCGACCAGACCGTTGAGCAGGATGCCCGATATCGCTTCGTCCACATCGCCGGCCGTGAGCTGGATGGTGTTGCCGTCTGGAGTGTTGACCCCGTCGACCATCTTGGCCGTCGCGACACCGGTCAGGCAGGCGGTGCGCAACGCGGCCTGCGCGGTGTTCAACTCGACGCCGCCGTGCTGGTGTTGAAGCGACTGCATGTACCGCGACACCAGCACCGAATACCCGGTGTTGTCACCGGTGGACAGCCCGCTGTCCTCGTCATCGGACTGCGCGCCGAGCAGCTCAAGTGCGGGCAGATCCACCGCGATGGTGTTGGTGGCCGGGCAGAACGCCACCGGCGCATCGGAATCGGCGTCCGGGCAGTCCTGCGGATCGAAGGTGAGCTCGGGTGGTTCGGCGGGTTTGAACAGGGTGCCCATCGCGTCGACGATGGAGCGCACCGAGTCCTGCGTGATCTGGAGTTCACCGGATTGGTTCTCCGGCAACAACACCGGAAGATCGCCGCGACGCTGCTTGATCTCGGCAGGGTCCATCGTGGCGCAGGACCCCGCCCCGTCGGTGAACCCGGACTGGAACGCCGATACCCGCTCGAACGCCGACCCGTGCTCATCGGCGCCTGCCGCCGAGTCGCCCTCGTTGAGCAGCGGATCACGAAACGCGATCATCGCGGCCAACAGGTTGTTCAGCCCGTCACCGGTCGACAGCGTGAATCGCGGCGAATTGCCCTCGGCGACCCAGCGCATGTACACCCCGGCAAGGCAGTCGGCCTGCTGCTCGGACACCAGGGTCGGAGTCGACTTGGTGATCAACCCGGCCTGCAGCTGGACGGCATGGCCGTACTCGTGCGCGAGCACCATGGTGACGGCCATATCGCCATTGGCCCGGCGCAGCGATGGCAGCAGCACACCGCGATCCCAGCCGATCGTCTCATCGTTGTGGCAGAACGCGGCATTGACCAGGTTGTAGGTCTCGGTATCGCAGAAGACGCCGTCGAAACCGTCTGCGTCCCAAGAGATCAGATCGGAAACCGGGGTGAACGCATCGTCGAAGGTCTCGCTGTAGGCCGTCTCCCAGAATTCCTCGATATCGCTGATCGAACTGGCCGCGAGATGGTCGATCTCACCGCCGTCGGTACCGGTCACCGCACGGGCGGGCTCGGCCGCGTCATCGCGCAGGCCGGTGGGCCCATCGGTGGCGGGCAGGCCCGCCACCCGGAACGGATCGGCGAACACCGACACCGCGGTGCCCTGCAACTCCTGCCCGCAGGAACTGACCAGCAGCGCGATGCAGGCGGCCAACGCTGTGCCCGCCAACCGTCGGACGATTTCCCGTCGCTTCGCTCGCCCCGAGTGCCTGATGTGTCCCCCGCCTTTCGGTGTGCCCGGACGGACATGCTTCATTTGGCTGCCAGCGTAGTGAACATCGGCGGGAACCGGTGGTCGATCCGGCGGGCTGGAACGGGGCCTAGGCTCCGGCGCGCAGCCGTTGCAGCGCGGCGATCACCCGCTGCGGATCGGTCGTCGCCCAGAACGGCGGGAGCGACGCGCGCAGGTACCCGCCGTAGCGGGCCGTGGCCATCCGCGAATCCAGTACCGCGACGACCCCGCGATCGTCGACGCGGCGCAGCAGCCGGCCGGCGCCCTGGGATAGCAGCAGGGCGGCATGGCTGGCGGCCACCGCCATGAAACCGTTGCCGCCGCGCGCAGCGATGGCCCGTTGGCGTGCGGTGAGCAGCGGATCGTCGGGACGCGGGAACGGGATTCGGTCGATCAGCACCAGCGACAGCGTCGGGCCGGGAACATCGACGCCCTGCCACAGCGACAGCGTGCCGAACAGCGATGTCTCCGCATCGTCGGCGAAGCGTTGCACCAGAGCGGCGGTGGTGTCCTCGCCCTGACACAGCACCGGTGTCGAAAGGCGTTCGGACATCACCTCGGCGGCCGCCTTCGCCGCACGCATCGACGAGAACAGCCCGAGGGTGCGTCCACCCGCGGCGTTGATGAGCGCCTCGATCTCGTCGAGTTGGGCCGGGGATCCGGTGCCGTCCCGCCCGGGCGGGGGCAGATGCTTGGCCACGTACAGGATTCCGGACTTCGCGTGGTCGAACGGAGACCCGACATCAAGGCCGCGCCAGGTGGGCTTGCCGTCCCCCTCGGGCAGACCCCACGCGGCGGCCATCGCGTCGAAGCTTCCGCCGATGGTCAGGGTCGCCGAGGTCAGCACCGCGGTGGAATGCTCAAAAAGCCTGGTGCGCAACAACCCCGACACCGACAACGGCGCGACGCGCAGAATGGCCCGCTTCCCGCCGCCGCGGTTGTTCTCCTCGTGATCGAGCCACACCACATCCTTGCGGTCCGGGATTGCGGGACCGAACGAATCCAGCATGCGCGCAGCGATATCGCCGACCTCGGTCACCGCGGTGACGGCCTCGGTCCGCGCCGCGGCCGCCTGGGGATCCGATGGGGTGGTGTCGATTGCCGACCGGATGACGAACGCCGCATCGCGCAATGCGGTCAGGTAGGTGGTCAGCTCGTCGTCGAGGTGGTCGATGCGCCCCGGTTCGGCGTCGTAGATGGCCGAGGCCAGGTTGGCGCCGGATGCCTCCAACCGGTCGGCGAGTTCGTCTGCGACGAGCCTGCCGATCCGGCGCTGCGCGGCTCCCAGCACCGTGGCCGACAACTCGCCGGTGGCGACACCGGTGACCCGGTCGGCCAACTCGTGTGCCTCGTCGACCACCAAGAGGTCGTGTTCGGGCAGCACCGAGGCATCGGCGATTGCGTCGATGGCCAGCAGCGCGTGGTTGGTCACCACGACATCGGCGCTGCCGGCCTTGGCGCGGGCTTTCTCGGAGAAGCAGTCGGCGCTGTACGGGCAGCGCGACACCCCGATGCATTCGCGGGCCGACACGCTGACCTGACTCCATGACCGGTCCGGCACACCGGGCACCAGTTCGTCACGGTCCCCGGTGTCGGTATCCGACGACCAGCTCGTCAGGCGCTTCACATCGCGGCCAAGTGCGGTCGCCGCGACCGCGTCGAACAGTTCTTCCTGTGGGCGGTCCTCGGTGGATTCGGCGGCTGATCCGTTGTGAATCTTGTTCAGGCACAGATAATTTCCGCGACCCTTCAGCAGTGCGAAAGTCGGCCTGCGGGGCAGTTGGCCGGCCAGTGCGTCAGTGAGGCGGGGTAGGTCGCGGTCCACCAGCTGGCGTTGCAGGGCGATGGTGGCGGTGGAGACCACCACGGGTTCGTTGGCCGCCACCGCGCGCGCGATGGACGGCACCAGATAGGCCAGGGATTTGCCGGTGCCGGTGCCGGCCTGCACCGCGAGATGGCGGCCGGTTTCGAACGCCTCGGAGACGGCCTCTGCCATCTCGACCTGACCGGGGCGCTCAGCCCCGCCGAGTGCTGCGACCGCCGAGGCCAGCAATTCGGTGACCTGGGCGGAGCGATGGGGAGAAGCACTGTCGGTCACGACGGCGGTCGGTCCGGCGCGATGACACGGGTCGGGATGGCCGGTTCGCCCTTGGACAGCTTCAGCCCGTCCCACGGCAGACTGCCCAGACCCGCTGCGACGCGTGCCCGGGCCTGGCCCAGATCGTGGTCATACACTGATTGTCCGCCTCGGACCAGTTCGACCGACAGCGACCGCGCGCGGTATCCGTCCTCGGGCAGCGGCGGATGCCCGGCGGGATACACGACCTCTTCGACGACGGTCCCGGACGGCTTGGCGAGCCGCAGTGCCTGCTTGCTGCCACCCACAGAGGCCTTATGTGCGCTGCGCTTCTGCACCGTGATGCCGTCGACCTCGACGAGTTTGTACACCATGCCGGCCGTGGGTGCGCCCGAACCGGTGACCAGTGAGGTTCCGACGCCGTAGCTGTCGACCGGTTCGGCGCGTAGCGCGGCGATGGCGAATTCGTCGAGGTCGCTGGAGACCACGATCTTGGTGCCGGTCGCGCCGAGACTGTCCAACTGATCGCGCACCTGGCGGACCAGCACGGCGAGTTCACCGGAGTCGATCCGCACCGCGCCCAGTTCGGGGCCGGCGACCGCGATGGCGTTGGCGACGCCGGCGGTGATGTCGTAGGTGTCCACCAGCAGGGTGGTGCCGACGCCGAGGGCGTCGACCTGCGCCTTGAACGCGGAGCGCTCGTCCGGGCCGTCGGCCGTGGTGTGCAGCAGAGTGAAGGCGTGCGCGCTGGTGCCGAGCGCCGGCACGCCGTGGCGTTGCTGGGCGGCCAGGTTGGAGCTGCCGGTGAATCCGGCGATCCAGGCGGCCCGGGCCGAGGCGACGGCCGCCTGTTCGTGGGTGCGCCGCGAACCCATCTCGATGAGTTGTCTGCCGCCCGCGGCGGACACCACGCGGGCCGCGGCCGAGGCGATGGCGCTGTCGTGGTTGAGGATGGACAGCGCGAGTGTCTCCAGGATGACGCACTCGGCGAAGCTGCCGCGCACCGACAGGATCGGCGAGTTGGGGAAGAACAACTCGCCTTCGGGGTAGCCGTCGACGTCGCCGCCGAACCGGTAGGTCGACAGGAATGCCAGGGTGTCGGCATCCAGGAAACCGTCCACCGCGGCCAGGGTCTGCTCGTCGAAGGTGAACTGCGCCAACGCTTCCACGAACCGACCCGTCCCGGCGACGACCCCGTACCGCCGACCCTCCGGCAGACGCCGCGCGAAGACCTCGAAGGTGCACTGCCGGTGTGCCGACCCGTCATGCAGCGCGGCCGCGAGCATGGTCAGTTCGTACTTGTCGGTCAGCAGTGCGGTGCTTGCGCTCACGAACTCACCGTATCGGTACCGTTCGCGTTCGGGCGTCGGGTCGGCCCCCGGTATTCTGTGCACCATGGTTACCCCAGCGCAGACCAAGCCGGGTACCCGGGAGGACCAGGCGGTCGATGTCGACCGCCGCGAAGACGCCGCCACCGACAGTCCCTGGGTGACGCTCGTGTGGGACGACCCGGTCAATCTGATGTCGTATGTGACCTATGTGTTCCAGAAGCTGTTCGGCTATTCCGAACCGCATGCCACCAAACTGATGATGCAGGTGCATACCGAGGGCAAGGCCGTCGTCTCGGCCGGCAGCCGTGAGTCGATGGAGGTCGACGTCACCAAATTGCACTCCGCCGGGTTGTGGGCCACCATGCAGCAGGACCGCTGATCGCGTGCGGAAATGGAAGCGGATCGACGGCGCCGACGGCCCACGATTCCGGTCCTCGCTGGCACCTCATGAGGCGGCGTTGCTGCGCAACCTGGTCTCATCGCTGACCGGAATGCTCGACGATCGCGAATCCGCCGCTCCGGCTGACGAACTCAGCGAGATCACCGGGATCCGCACCGGGCATTCGTCACCGCCCGAGGACGAGACGATGAAGCGGTTGCTGCCGGACTTCTTTCGGCCGCGAAACGGCCATCCCGCGGGATCGTCGGCCGCCGACAGTTTGAACAGCGCGTTGCGCAGCCTGCATGAGCCGACCATCATCGACGCGAAACGTCAAGCGGCACAACGGTTGATGGACACCATGCCGGAGAGCGGCGGGAAGTTCGAGCTCTCCGAGGAGGATGCCCAGGCGTGGGCTTCGGCGGTCAACGATGTGCGCCTGGCGCTCGGGGCGATGCTCGAGATCGGACCCGAGGGGCTCGACCAGTTGCCGGTCGGGCACCCGATGGCAGGCCACCTCGACGTCTACCAATGGCTGACGGTGCTGCAGGAATACCTGGTCCTCAGTCTGATGGGAAGCCGGTGACCGGTCGGGGCGCCATCACCGATGTCGCAGGTATTCGCGTCGGCCACCATCACCGCATCGACGATGACGCAACGCTCGGTTCGGGATGGGCGTGCGGGAGCACGGTGGTGCTGGCGCCGGAGGGCACGGTCGGTGCGGTGGACTGCCGTGGCGGGGCGCCGGGTAGCCGGGAGACCGATCTGCTGGACCCGGCCAACAGCGTGCGCCACGTCGACGCGGTGCTCCTCACCGGCGGAAGTGCCTACGGACTGGCCGCCGCCGACGGCGTGATGACCTGGCTCGAGGAACAGGGCCGCGGCGTGTCGATGGACGGCGGTGTGGTGCCGATCGTGCCGGCTGCGGTTATTTTCGACCTGCCGGTGGGTGGCTGGGGTTGCCGCCCGGGCGCGGAGTTCGGCTATGCCGCCGTGCAGTCCGCCGGTCGGACCCGGGGAATGTCCTTCGCGATCGGCAGCGTCGGGGCCGGCGCGGGTGCGCGCGCCGGTGTCCTCAAGGGCGGGCTCGGCACCGCCTCGGTGACGCTGCCCGGTATCGGCGTGACGGTCGGCGCCGTCGTCGCGGTGAACTCAGGCGGCAATGTCATCGACCCGGCCACCGGACTGCCCTGGATGGCCAACCTGATCGCAGAGTTCGGATTGAGCGCACCCCCGGCCGACGAGGTGGCCGAGTTCGCGCGCCTCGACAAGGAGAGCGGTCCGCTGAACACCACCATCGCCGTCGTCGCGACGGATGCGGCCATCAGCGCGGCCGGATGCCGCCGTATCGCGATTGCGGCCCAGGACGGACTTGCCCACACCATCCGCCCGGCGCACACTCCGGTGGACGGCGATACCGTGTTCGCGCTGGCGACCGGGGCGGTGCAGGTGCCGCCGTCGGCGAAGACGCCCACGGCGATGTCGCCGGAGACGGCGGCGCTCACCGCGATCGGCGCCGCGGCGGCCGACTGCCTGGCACGCGCTGTGCTGGTCGGAGTGCTGGCCGCGGAGTCGGTCGCCGGAATACCCACCTATCGTGGCCTGTTGCCCGGTGCATTCACGCGAGAAACGGAGTCCTGACGTGCTGGAGATCCGCGCCGACCTGGTCGATGCCATGGTCGCCCATGCGCGCGCCGACCATCCGGACGAGGCATGCGGTGTGATCGCCGGACCGGAGGGTTCGGATCGCCCCGAGCGTTTCATCCAGATGGCCAATGCCGAGCGGTCTCCGACGTTCTACCGGTTCGACTCGATGGAGCACCTTCAGGTGTGGAAGGCGATGGACGAGGCCGACGAGGCGCCGGTGGTGATCTACCACTCGCACACCGGCACCGAGGCCTATCCGAGCCGGACCGACGTCTCGATCGCGGCAGAGCCCGACGCCCACTATGTGCTCATCTCCACCCGCGACCCCGAGGTGCACGAACTGCGCAGCTACCGCATCCTCGACGGCGTCGTCACCGAAGAACCTGTCAGCATCGTCGAGCAGTACGGATAAGGAGCCATCGTGTCAGTTGTCGTTTCGATTCCCACCATCTTGCGGACCCACACCGGAGGGGAGAAGCGCGTCGACGCCTGCGGGGACACCCTGCAGGCGGTCATCGCCGACCTGGAGAGCAACTACTCCGGAATCTCCGAGCGGCTCATCGATCCGGCCAATCAGGGCAAGCTGCACCGCTTCGTCAACATCTACGTCAACGACGAGGATGTCCGGTTCTCCGGTGGTCTGGAAACCGTGATCGCCGACGGAGATTCGGTGACGATCCTGCCGGCTGTCGCAGGCGGCTGACCCGTGCGCTACGACTCGCTGCTGCAGGCGCTGGGCAACACACCGCTCGTCGGGCTGCAGCGGCTGTCGCCGCGCTGGGAAGACGACGAGAACGGTCCGCATGTCCGGTTGTGGGCCAAGCTCGAGGACCGCAACCCCACCGGCTCCATCAAGGACCGTCCCGCGCTGCGGATGATCGAGCAGGCCGAGCGCGACGGACTGATCAAGCCGGGCGACACCCTGCTCGAGCCCACCAGCGGTAACACCGGCATCTCGCTGGCGATGGCCGCGCTGCTCAAGGGGTACCGCCTGATCTGCGTGATGCCGGAGAACACGTCGATCGAGCGGCGTCAGCTCCTCGAACTCTACGGCGCCAAGATCATCTTCAGCGCCGCCGAGGGTGGCTCGAACACCGCCGTCGCGCTCGCCAAGGAGCTTGCCGCGCAGAACCCTTCGTGGGTGATGCTGTACCAGTACGGCAATCCGGCCAATGCCGCCGCACACTATGAGGGCACCGGGCCCGAGCTGCTGGCCGACCTGCCGGAGATCACCCACTTCGTCGGCGGGCTCGGCACCACCGGCACGCTGATGGGTACGGGCCGATTCCTGCGGGAGAACGTACCCGGCATCCAGATCGTCGCCGCCGAACCGCGCTACGGCGAGGGCGTCTACGCGCTGCGCAACATCGACGAGGGCTTCGTGCCCGAGTTGTACGACCCGGACGTCCTGACCACCCGGTTCTCGGTCGGGGCGTTCGACGCCGTCAAGCGCACCCGGGAGATCGTCGAGGTCGAGGGCATCTTCGCCGGCATCTCGACGGGCGCGATCCTGCACGCCGCTCTCGGCATGGCGACCAAGGCCCTCAAGGCGGGCGAGCCCGCCGATATCGCGTTCACCGTGTGCGACGCCGGCTGGAAGTATCTGTCCACCGGCGCTTACGCAGGTAGCCTGGATGACGCAGAGGACGCGTTGGAAGGCCAATTGTGGGCATGAATCCCCCCGTCACCCCCGATCCGAAGAATCCGAAGAAGAAGCCCGCGTGGGTGGTCGGCGGAGCGACGATCATCGGCTTCGTCGCGGTTCTCTATGCCGTGGAGATCGTGGACACCGTCATGGGCCACCGCCTCGACGACGACGGCATCCGCCCGCTGCAGACCGACGGGCTGTGGGGAATCCTCTGGGCGCCGCTGCTGCACGGTGGCTGGCCGCACCTGATCGCCAACACGGTGCCGACCTTGGTGCTCGGCTTCCTGATGACGCTGGCCGGGATGGGCCGGTTCATCGGCGCCACCGCGATCATCTGGGTGCTCGGCGGATTCGGTACCTGGTTGATCGGCAACATCGGCGCCTACTGCCCCAGCGTGCAGTGCACGACCAACCATATCGGCGCATCGGGACTGATCTTCGGATGGCTGACTTTTCTCATCGTCTTAGGCTTCTTCACCCGCACGGCGTGGGAGATCATCGTCGGCGTCATCGTCGGTCTCGTGTACGGCGGATTCCTGCTCGGGGTGCTGCCGGGCACGCCGGGAGTGTCCTGGCAGGGGCACCTGTGCGGTGCGGTCGCGGGATTCATCGCGGCGTATCTGCTGTCCAGGCCGGAGCGCAAGGCACGCGCACGCCGCAAAATCAGCACACCGTTGGGCGCCTGAGGTCTCGTTTGCTGCTGTGGGTCGCACCACTGCGCCGGTCTGAGTGATATGTGGAAGACGGACCGTCGCCGTGTCGTGCCACGTCACGGTGGGGACACAAAATGAAACTTGTCGCCCAATGCGGTGATGCCTTCGTCGCCGTGCTGTAAGGCATGGCAAGCTAGTGATGTGCGAATCACCGTACTGGGTTGTTCCGGCAGCGTTGTCGGCCCTGATTCGCCCGCGTCCGGATACCTGCTGACCGAACCCGACACGGTACCGATGGTGCTCGACTTCGGCGGCGGCGTGCTTGGCGCGCTGCAGCGCCATGCCGATCCCGGAGCGGTGAACGTGCTGCTGTCACACCTGCATGCCGACCATTGTCTGGACTTGCCCGGTCTGTTCGTCTGGCGCCGGTATCACCCCAATCCACCCGAGGGACGCGCGTTGCTGTTCGGCCCGTCGCACACCTGGGAGCGCCTGGGTGCGGCCTCCTCGCCCGAAGGCGGCGAGGTTGATGACATCTCCGACATCTTCGAGGTGCAGTCGTGGGTCGACGGCCGGTCGGTGAAATTGGGTGCGTTGACGGTGCAGCCCCGGTTGGTGTGCCACCCCACCGAGTCCTACGGGATGCGCTTCACCGACCGTGACGGCGTCACCTTCGCCTACAGCGGGGACACCGGAATCTGTGATGCCGTCGTCGAGTTGGCGCGCGGAGTCGATGTGTTCCTCTGCGAGGCATCCTGGACCCACGATCCGGACCGCCCGCCGAACCTGCATCTGTCGGGCACCGAGGCCGGCCAGATCGCAGCCCGCGCCGGGGTGGGTGACTTACTGCTGACCCACATTCCGCCGTGGACATCGCGCGAGGACGTCATCAGCGAGGCCAAGGCGGAATTCGACGGGCCCGTGCACGCGGTGGTGTGCGGCGAGACCTTCGACGTGACGCGTCACTGAATTTCGGTCGGGCCCACCGGTTAGTGTTGCCTCGTGTCCAGACGAGAAGACGGCCGGCTTGACGACGAGCTGAGGCCAGTGACCATCACCCGCGGATTCACCATTCATCCCGCCGGTTCGGTTCTGGTGGAGTTCGGCCAGACCCGCGTCATGTGCACTGCATCGGTGACCGAGGGAGTGCCGCGCTGGCGAAAGGGCTCCGGGCAGGGCTGGCTGACCGCCGAGTACGCCATGCTGCCCGCGGCCACCCATGAGCGTTCCGGGCGTGAGTCCGTCAAGGGCAAGGTCGGTGGCCGCACCCAGGAGATCAGCCGGCTCGTCGGCCGGTCGTTGCGGGCCTGCATCGACCTCGCGGCGCTGGGGGAGAACACCATCGCCATCGACTGCGACGTGTTGCAGGCCGACGGCGGCACCCGGACGGCGGCGATCACCGGCGCCTATGTGGCGCTCTCCGACGCGGTGACCTACCTGGCGGCGGCGGGACGGCTGTCCGACCCGCGTCCGTTGTCGTGCGCGATCGCCGCGGTATCGGTCGGTGTGGTCGATGGTCGGGTCCGGCTGGATCTGCCCTACACCGAGGACTCGCGCGCCGAGGTCGACATGAACGTCGTCGCCACCGATACCGGCACGCTGGTGGAGATTCAGGGCACCGGCGAGGGCGGGACCTTCCCGCGGACCACCCTGGACAAGATGCTCGACGCCGCGCTGGCCGGGTGCGAGGAACTGTTCCTCATCCAGCAGGCGGCACTCGCGTTGCCGTATCCGGGTGTGCTGCCCGAGCCCAGGTCTGCAAAGAAGGTTTTCGGAAGCTGACCCGGCTGCTGGTTGCCTCGCGCAACGCCAAGAAGCTGGCCGAACTGCGCCGGGTGCTCGACGCTGCCGGACTGTCCGGTCTGACGCTGCTGTCGCTCACCGACGTGCCCCCGTTCGACGAGGCACCCGAGACCGGGGCGACCTTCGAGGCGAACGCATTGGCCAAGGCACGCGACGCGTATGCCGCCACCGGGTTGCCCGCGGTGGCAGATGACTCGGGACTGGTCGTCGATGCTTTGAATGGCATGCCGGGCGTGCTGTCGGCGCGTTGGGCGGGTGCGCACGGCAACGACGTGGCCAACCTCGAGCTGCTGCTGGGTCAGATGCGCGATGTGCCCGATGAGCGGCGCGGCGCGGCCTTCGTGTCGGCCTGCGCGCTGGTGCACGGGTCGCGCGCCGCCGACAGCGTCGTGGTGCGTGGGGAGTGGCCGGGTGTGATCGCGCGGGAGCCCCGTGGCGACGGTGGCTTCGGCTACGACCCGATCTTCGTCCCGGAGGGATCGGGGCTGTCGGCCGCCGAGCTGACGCCGGCCGAGAAGGACGCGGCCTCCCATCGCGGCCGGGCGCTGGCGCTGCTGGTGCCGGCGCTTCGCACGCTGGCATAGGCGCTCAACTTCGCCGAAACCCGCGTACCAGTCGCCTATAACCGTGCGCGAACACCGGGTACGCGGGTTTCGGCGCACTGCGGGGAGCAGGCGTCAGCCAAGCAAGGCGAGCGAAGCGACGGGGGATGGGCAGGCGGTCACAGAGCGAAGCGCTTCTTCACATCTTGCGTCCGGAAATGCTCGACGATGAGCCCGAGCAGGGGAACCGTTCCGGAGATCAGGGTGCCGAGCGTACGGCCCAGCGGCCAGCGGACCTTCACCGCCAGGTTCGCGGTCGCGATCAGATAGGCGAAGTACACCCAGCCGTGCACCACCGCGATCCAGCTCAGCGAATCGTCCTGGAACCCGTACTTCCTCACCATCTCGTAGCAGAGCGCGATCAGCCAGAGCCCGGTCGCCCAGGCCAGAACCCGGTAGCTGGCCAGGGCCTTCTGGATGGAGGACAGCGGGACCAACGGTTCCTGGCCGTCGGTGTCGGCCGGGGTCTCGGGCGCGCTCATCTGGTGGTCCTGTCGTCAGGGGTGTCGGATTGTGCGAGATCGGCGAGGTAGGCGTTGTACTCCCGCAGCGTCGGATCGTCCTCGGGTGGTCTGGCGGCCTTCGGGCGTTCCGGGAGCAGACCGGCCGGGATTTCGGTGACGGCGTCGCCCGAACGTGCGGGACTCTCCTCGCCGGATTCCAGGCGCACGAACTTGAAGTAGGCGTAGACGCAGAACCCCGCGAACATCGGCCACTGCAAGGCGTAACCGAGATTCAGGAACGACCCCGAATTCGACTCGTAGCGGGTCCACTGCCACCACGCCAGCAGCAGGCAGCCGCTGGCTCCAAGGAAGGTCAGCGCGATGAGCGCCGGTCTCCTACGTCGTGTAGTGGACATGGGTCAACATTACCGCCCGGCGATTCAGGCCTTGGGGCCGATGAACTCGTCGACCGAGCGCATGAGGTTCTCCTGCCACGTGAAGCAGACACTAGGTCGCCGCGCCGACAGGATTGATCACGTGTGAAGGCGGTAGCATTCGCATCGCGCGGGCGTGATGGAACGGCAGACATGCCGGCTTTAGGTGCCGGTGCTCGGAAGAGCGTGAGGGTTCGAATCCCTCCGCCCGCACTCCTATCGGCCGTTGCTGACGGGAAACCGTCAGCCGGTCGGCACCGCTGTGCCATAGCCGTCCGGGCGTTTTTGCTTAGTGGAAGGAGACCGCGTGGAGATCGATCCGGCCGCCACGGCCTGGCTACTTGTCAGCACCGCGATGGTATTGCTGATGACACCGGGTCTGGCCATCTTCTACGGCGGCATGGTGCGCGCGACCGGTGTGCTCAACATGATCATGATGAGCTTCATCTCGATCCCGGTCGTCACGGTCACCTGGATCGTGGCCGGCTACAGCCTTGCCTTCGGCGAGGATGCCGGCGCCGGACTCATCGGCGGCCTGCAGCACGTCGGGCTGGCCGGTATCGACCTGACCGCGGTTCGGTCGAATGTGCCCGAGCTTCTGTTCGTGACCTTCCAGCTCGCGTTCGCGATCCTGACCGCGGCGCTGGTCAGCGGCGCGATCGCGGACCGCGCCAAGTTCTCCGCGTGGATGCTGTTCGTCGTGTTCTGGACGCTGCTGGTGTATTCGCCGGTGGCGCACTGGGTGTGGGGTCCCGGCGGCTGGCTTTCCACCTTTGGAGCGCTCGATTACGCAGGCGGCCTGGTCGTCGAGATCGTCTCGGGTGCATCCGCATTGGCGCTGGCCCTGGTGCTCGGCCCGCGCATCGGATTCAAGTCCGAGGCCATGCGACCACACAATCTTCCGTTCGTCCTGCTCGGTGTCGGCCTGCTGTGGTTCGGCTGGTTCGGGTTCAATGCGGGCTCGGCCTTCTCCGTCGACGGCAAGGCGGCGGTGATCTTCCTCAACACCCTGATCGCCGGGTGCCTGGGCATGCTCGGCTGGCTCGCCGTCGAACGATTCCGCGACGGCCATCCCACGACCTTCGGTGCGGCTTCCGGCGTGGTCGCCGGTCTGGTCGCGATCACACCATCGTGCGGGTTCGTCTCGCCGCTGGGCGCCGTGCTCGTCGGCACCGCCGCCGGCGTGGTGTGCTCGTTCGCCATCGGCTGGAAGTTCAAGGCCGGCTACGACGATTCGCTCGATGTGGTCGGGGTGCACTTCGTGGGTGGCGTGGTGGGCACCTTCCTGATCGGTTTGCTGGCAGCGGAGATGGTGTCGGGTGGACCCGAAGGCCTGTTCTATGGCGGGGGTATCACCCAACTGGGCAAGCAGACGCTCGCGATCGTCGTGGTCGCCGCCTTCGCGTTCACGGTGTCCTTCGTCCTCGCCAAGCTCATCGGACTCACGGTGGGATTCCGGGTCAACCGCGAGGACGAATTGTCCGGGATCGACTTCACCCAACACGCCGAGACCGCCTATGCCGAGGGCGTGCCCGGGACGCCGCACAAGCGGCCCGGCGCCTGACCTTTACCGAGGTCCGTCGACCGCGAAGGTGCCCTTGTCATCCTGGAATTCGACGTAGACTTGGCGGACGGCCCCGTCGATCTCCACATCGCAGGTGAAGCTGTCACCTTTGGCCGCCGGCGGATCCTTGCCGTCGTTGCATCGCAGGGCGCTGATGCTGTTGGCGCCGTAGCCGTTGATCGGGTCGGACAGAATCTCTCGCACGCCGGCCTCGGCCTGTTCGACATTGATGACGGTGGCATCGCGGAACACGAACTGCCACAACGCCACCGCTGCGACGACGACGACAATAGCGACACTTGCGGCGATGATCAACGTCCTACTGCTGGGGCCGGAACGCTTCGACGGTGCCCGGCGCCCGGTGGGCGGTGAACCCTGCGGCAGGGTGTACCGGTTCGGGTCGATCACCGGCGCTGGGCGCCGCTGGTACGCCGGCGTAGCCGGCTGCCTGGGCGGGGGCGCCGGTGGCGGTGGCGGTGGCGGGTATGGCTGCGGGCGTGGCGGATACTGCTGGGAGACAGGCGGATACGACTGCCCGGGCGGGTGAGCGGGCGGCGGCCCGGGTGGCGGCCCACCGGGTCGCGGTGCGCCAGGTGCCTGCGCGCCGCCGGGGCGGGCCCACCAGGGCTGCGATGGATCGGGTGGGCGCGTCATGCCGCAAACCGCTGGTAGCACTGCTCCGGGTCGCCGGACAGCCCGGCCCGGTAAGCCAGGATTCTGGTGAACCCGGCGGTGGCGGTCACGCCGTTGACATCGCTGGCCGCCAAACCGTTGGTGAGCAGCCCGGAGATCGCCTCGTCGGTATCGCCCGCGGACAGGGTCAGCGGACTTCCGGGCTCGGCCATCCTGCCCTGACCCACACCCGTCAGGCATGCGGTGCGCAATGCGGTCAGCGGCGATTCGAGTGGGTAGCCTCGTTCCTTTTGCACGGCAAGCGCATAGCGCGAGGTGACGATCGACAGTGCGGTGTTGTCACCCTGAAGCAGCACGCCCTGATCTTCAGATTTCGGCGTACCCAGCTCCTGCAGCGCAGGCAGGCTGACGTTGATCGCGTTGGTGGCCGGACAGTAGGACGCGGGTGAAATCGATTCCGCGTCGGGGCAATTGGCCAGCTCGGTGTTCAACGTCGGCGCACTCTGCGGCGAGTAGATATCGCCGAGGGTTGTCATCAGATTCGCCAGCAGATCTGCGTCGATGACACTGTCGCCAGCGATCGGATCCCCATAGGAGTCGTAGGCCAGGAACTGCGGCAGATCGCCCTGGCGCTTGACGATCTCGGACATGTCGATCGCGGCACACTGATCGGCGTTACCACTGAATCCGATCTGGAATGCGCTGATCCGGTCGAGCGCGGACCCGTGCGCATCGCCCGTCAGAATCGCCTCTTGCTGTGTCATCAGCGGGTCACGGATGTAGATGGCGCCCGCCAGAACGTGATTGAGACCATCCCCGGTGCTCAGCGTGAACCGCGGAGATTTCCCCGATGCGACCCAGTGCAGGTACACCCCGGCGAAGCAGTCGGCCTGCTGTTCCTTGACCAGTACCGGAGTGGATTTCTCGACGAGATGGGCCTTGGACTGCACGGCGTGGCCGAACTCGTGCGCCATCACGCCGACGACACCCATCTCACCGAAGTACTGCACCGCCCCCGGAATGAACTCGCCGCGGTCCCAGGCCATCGCATCGTCGTCGAAGCAGTAGAAGGCGTTCGACAGCTCGTAGAGGTTGTTGCCGCAGACCTGGGGGCTGGCCGGATCGGCGGCGTCGTAGGAGACCAGTTCAGCCACCGGCGTGTACGTCCCGCTCAGTGCGCCGTCCCAGTGTTCGGACCAGAACTGCTCCAGATCGTCGATGGCCGACAGGGCCAACGCGTCCACCGGGCCGTTGTCGCTGTTCTCCGCGGTGCGGGTCGGCGCGGGTACATCCGGTCGCGGACCGCTGGGGCCGTCGGCTGCGGGCAGTCCGCCGGCACGTGAGGGGTCATAGAGCATGGAGACCGCGCGGCCGTCGAGCATGCTGCTACCGCATCCGGTCAGCATCAGGGCTGCGGCGAGTGCAACGCTGAGCCATCCGGCGAGGCGTCGGGCCCGTCGGTGCATGCCGACAGGCTAACAAGGCGCAGCGTGCGGGCTGCATCCAAGCGTGCGGGCTGCATCCAAGATTGTGGCCGCTAGTGCTGCGGACGCTCGTCGACTGTGACCGTCTCGTCGACTGTGACCGTTGAGGGGTTTACCCGCGTCGCAGTTGCGGTACGTAGTACTGGTTCAGGTTGCGATGGGCAACCACTCCGTAGGTGCTCAGGAAAGGATCACGTAATGAATGTGAAAAAGATGCTCGTTACCGTCGCTGCCGCAGGTGGCCTGTTCGTCGGCCCGTTCGCGATGGCGGGCGCCGCGAGCGCCGAACCCGCTCCGATGCCGCCTGCTCCGCCGGCCGGCCCGAGCGTGACCTCGCCGCCCGCATGGGCACCGCCGCAGCCCGTCCCCCCGCTTTGGGCCCAGGGCAACCCGCAGGTGTGGGACTCGGGCTGGAACCACTGGGGGGTGTGGATGAACGGGGCTTTCATCCCCACTTTCTGACTCAATCGGCCACAGCAGTGAGCGCGCCCGCTCGGTTCACACCGAGCGTGGCGGGCTCTGCTACTTCGGTGGCCAGGGCACGAATCGCGATATCCGATCCACGACAATCGTGATACGACGGACGACGCTGCAGGCTCGGCCTGTGTCAATGCGAGACCGGAAAAAGGGAATTTGCGCCCTCGGCCTAGAAGAATCAAGTTCTCAGGAAAAGGCTGGTGGTGAAAGGTGACCGCGGTCAATCCTCGGTGGTGAAACCGTGGGCCACGAAGTCCCACACTTCCTGGGCCGAGATCGGCTTGATCGCGACGTCCTCGCTGCCGCTGGACTGTGCGACGAACATCACGGTCTGCATGGTCATGGCGGCCATACGGCGCGGGTTGATGGCCGGCCGCAGCTTGCCGGCGTCGGAGGCCTCCTGCATCAGCTCGGTGAGCAGCACCAATAGGGGGGCATGAGCCACCTTGACCTCGGAAGGGTGCGACACCAGCAGTCGCGACGCGAAGTCGGTGAAGAGCGGGCGTTTTGCGGTCGGATCGGGCCGCGTTGACTCGAACAGCATCTCTATGGCGACTTTGAGCCGGTCTATCGGATCCATCTGACCAGCGGTAGCCGCGCGAATCCGGTCCGCCGAGCGGCTCAAGGCGTCTTCGAAGAGCGCGAGCAGCAGCTCGTGTTTACCGTCGAACTGCAGGTAGAAACTGCGCAGCGACTGACGTGAACGGTCGACGACCTCCTGCACGGTGAAATCCGTGCTGCCCTTCTCGATGATGATCGACTGCGCGGCATCGAGGAAGCGCTGGACACGCTGAGCGGCCCGCAGCTTGGCGGTCTTGATCGAGCGTTCGACTGCGCGCTGTTTCCAGGCCGGTTCTTCGCTTGCGCTCGTCACCGGCGCCTCAGTTGCGTGCCGAGTGGAAGGACACGGATGAACTGTACCGGCGAACGCTTGGGCATTGCGGTGCTCCACCTCCTCGCGACGTAGGTGTCGGAGACCCTAGAACCTCTCCTGGTTTGGATCTGCGTCGGCTCTGCCGCAGCCGGTAGACGGCGGCTTCTCCGCTACAAGAATCATGTTCGCATATTTGAATGACAGATTTTCAGTCTTTGGTCGTAAGGTCAATGAAGATGCTGGAGATCCAGGCTGTGGGAGGCGTGGGCCACGATGCGCGGGCATGTGAATTGAGGAGACAACAGTGTCCGAGGGGATGAACTTCGAGCTCACCGACGATCAGCAGCTGATCCGCAGATCGGTGGCGGAGCTGTCGGCCAGGTTCGATGACCACTACTGGATGGAAAAGGACCAGGCGCACGAGTTTCCGACGGAGTTCTACGATGCCATCGCCGCCGGCGGCTGGCTGGGTATGACGGTTCCCGAGGAGTACGGTGGCCACGGCCTCGGCATCACCGAGGCCACCATCCTGGCCGAAGAGGTCGCCCGATCCGGTGGCGCGATGAACGCCGCCAGTTCCATCCACATGTCGATCTTCGGCATGCAACCGGTGGTGGTGTTCGGGTCCGAGGAGATGAAGAAGGCGACGCTGCCGCGGATCGTCGACGGCGATCTGCACGTGTGTTTCGGTGTCACCGAACCCGGTGCCGGACTGGACACCTCGCGCATCACCACCTTCGCCAAACGCGATGGCGATCACTATGTGGTCAACGGTCGCAAGGTGTGGATCTCCAAGGCGCTGGAGTCGGAGAAGATCCTCCTGCTGACCCGGACCACACCTCGGGACCAGGCAACCAAGCCAACAGACGGCCTGACGCTGTTCCTCACCGATATCGACCGCGACCACGTCGACATCCGGCCGATCAACAAGATGGGCCGCAACGCCGTCAGCTCCAACGAGGTGTTCATCGACGATCTGCGGATCCCCGTCGAGGATCGCATCGGTGAGGAGGGCAAGGGCTTCTCCTACATCCTGCACGGGCTCAACCCGGAGCGGATGCTGATCGCCGCCGAGGCCCTCGGGATCGGCCGGGTCGCGCTGGACCGGGCGGTGACGTACGCCAACGAGCGCGTGGTGTTCGATCGTCCGATCGGCAAGAACCAGGGCATACAGTTCCCGCTGGCCGATTCTCTGGCACGCCTCGACGCCGCCGAACTGATCCTGCGCAAGGCCACCTGGCTCTATGACAACGGCCAATCCTGTGGGCGCGAGGCCAATATGGCCAAGTACCTGTGCGCTGATGCCGGCTTCGAAGCGGCGGATCGCGCGCTGCAGACCCACGGTGGCATGGGCTACTCGGAGGAGTACAACATCTCCCGTTTCTTCCGGGAGTCGCGTCTGATGAAGATCGCGCCGGTGAGCCAGGAGATGATCCTGAACTTCCTGTCAGCCAACGTCCTCGGGTTACCCAAGAGCTACTGAGGGCCCCTGCTTGATCAACATTGCCGTGCGATTGTCGTTTTCGAGGATCCCTCTCGCAGTCATGCGCGACAACGCTAGTCTCGCGGGTAACGCGGAGAGGATCTACGTCATGAGGACTACTTTCGACCTCGCCATGCCGGCGCTGCCCACCGGCGACGGCATGGTTATGTGATGTGGTGACCCAATTGTTTCAGCACCGTCCGACCGGACTCCCGCTGGCCGGCATCACCATCATCGCCATGGAGCAGGCGGTCTCCGCGCCGATGTGCACCCGGGTGCTCGCCGATTTCGGCGCCAGGGTGATCAAGATCGAGAATCCCAAGGGTGGGGATTTCGCCCGCGACTACGACGATGTGGTGAATGGTCTGGCCGCCCACTTCGTATGGGCGAACCGCGGCAAGGAATCGGTCACGCTCAATCTGAAATCCCCGGCCGGCATGGGCGTGCTGCACCGACTGCTCTCCGGCGCCGATGCCTTCGTGTCCAATCTCGCCCCCGGCGCCGCCGCCCGGCTCGGGCTGAGTCCGACGGAGCTGAGGGCGTGTCACCCGCAGGTGATCCCGGTCGAGATCGACGGGTACGGGCCCGGTGGCACGTTGTCGGGGAAACGCGCCTACGACCTGCTGGTGCAGGCGGAGTCCGGATCCTGCGCGGCGACCGGCTACCCCGGGATGCCGGCCAAACCCGGTGCGCCGGTTGCCGATATCGCCACCGGGCTGTATTCGGCGTTGTCGATCATGGCGCTGCTGCTGGGCCGTGCGCGCAACGGCACCACCGATGCCGCACCTCCGGTGGCGGTCAGCCTGTTCGACGCCATGACCGACATCATGGGCTACCAGCTGACCTATACCCAGCACTCCGGCATCGACCAGGAACCGTTAGGAATGAGTTCGCCCGCCGTCGCGCCCTACGGATCGTTCGGCACGCGCGACGGGCAGACTGTGGTGCTCGGCACCACCAACGACCGGGAATGGCAGCGGCTGGCGCGGGAGATCATCGACCGCCCCGACTTGGCCGAGGACGAGCGTTTCGCGACGAACCCGGACCGCTGTGCGCACCGTGACGAGCTCAACCAGGCCATCGAGTCCTGGTGTGCGCAAAACGATCTCGACGATATCCAGCGCATCGCCGATGCCGCTGGGATCGGTAACTCGCGCTACAATAAGCTCAGCGAGGTCATCGCGCACCCCCATCTGAAGGCGCGCGACCGGTGGCGCCAGGTCGGCACACCCAACGGACAGATCGCGGCGCTGCTACCGCCACCGGTGATCAGCGGCCTTCAGCTGGGAATGGGTGCGGTACCCGGACTCGGTCAGCACACAGATGCGGTTCTCGGTGAAATCGGTTACAGCGCAGAGGAACTCGAAGGGCTGCGCGGCGACGGTGCGATCGGCCCGGTGTACGCATGAGCGCCAGCGAGGAGCCGAAGGCGGATCGCGCATGAGTGAACCGCTGCTGATCGACGACAACCAGGGTATGCGGACGCTGACCCTGAACCGGCCCAAGAGAGATCCAGAATTCACCGGAACCTGGGTGGTCCCGCCCAGTAAGGAGTAGAGCCCATGCGCGAAACCGTCGTCGTCGGAGCCGTGCGTACGCCGGTGGGCAAACGCAATGGCGGCTTGTCCGCCCAGCATGCCGCCGACCTGTCCGCGGTGGTGCTCAACGAACTCGTCGAGCGCACCGGGGTCGATCTGGCGCTCATCGACGATGTGGTGTGGGGCTGTGTTTCCCAGGTAGGCGATCAGTCCAGCAATATCGGACGCTATGCGGTCCTGGCCGCGGGCTGGCCGGAGAACATTCCGGGCACCACGGTGAACCGGGCCTGCGGATCCAGCCAGCAGGCGCTGGATTTCGCGGTGCAGGCAGTGATGTCCGGTCAGCAGGACGTGGTGGTGGCCGGCGGCGTCGAGGTGATGAGCCGGGTGCCGCTGGGCTCGGCTCGCGCGAGTGGGCAGCCCTACGGGCCGAAAGTCCTTGCCCGCTATGACGACTTCTCGTTCAACCAAGGTCTCTCCGCCGAACTGATCTGCCAGAAGTGGGATCTGTCGCGGACCCGCTGCGACGAGTACTCCGCGCAGTCGCACGAACGTGCCGCCGCCGCACAGGATTCCGGTGCCTTCATCGATCAGATCGTGCCCATATTCACCGATGGCCTGGAAAATGGGGGAGTGATCACCGACGATGAGGGCATCCGTCGCGGGACCACCGTCGAGAGGCTCGCCGGCCTCAAGCCCGCGTTCACCGAGGACGGTGTCATCCACGCCGGGAACTCCTCGCAGATCTCCGACGGTGCCGCCGCGCTGCTGGTGATGACCGCCGATCAAGCGCTGAACCTGGGGTTGACCCCGCTGGTCTACTACCGCGCGGGCGCGGTGACCGGTGCCGATCCGGTGCTGATGCTCACCGGCCCCATCCCGGCCACCGAGAAGGTGCTGCACAAGGGCGGTGTCGGGATCGACGATGTCGGGGTCTTTGAGGTCAACGAGGCGTTCGCGCCGGTGCCGCTGGCGTGGCTGGCCGAGACCGGTGTCGACGAGGCCAAGCTCAACCCGCTCGGCGGGGCGATCGCACTCGGGCATCCGCTCGGAGCCTCCGGCGCGGTGCTGATGACCCGGATGATCCATCACATGCGCGACAACGGCATCCGCTACGGACTGCAGACCATTTGCGAGGGCGGCGGCACCGCCAACGCCACGCTGGTCGAGTACGTCTTCTAGTCGAAAGGGCAACACGTGCAACGCAATCTGTTCACCGAAGATCACGAGGCATTCCGCGAACTGGCACGCGACTTCGTGGAGAAGGAAGTGGTGCCTGCCTACCCCGAGTGGGAGAAGGGCGGCCGGATGCCGCGTGCGGTGTTCGAGAAGATGGGTGAGCTCGGCATGCTCGGCGTCGCCATCCCCGAGGAATACGGCGGTGGCGGAATACCGGACTACCGCTACAACGTGGTCCTGCAGGAAGAGGCGGCCCGGGCACTGGTGACGCTGTCGACGGTGCGCACCCAGCTCGAGGTGATCCTGCCGTACTTCCTGCATTACGCGAACGAGGAGCAGCGCAAGCGCTGGTTCCCCGGACTGGCCGACGGGACCCTGCTCACCGCGGTGGCCATGACGGAACCCGGCACCGGATCGGATCTCGCCGGTATGCGCACCACCGCCGTGCAGGACGGCGACCACTGGATCGTCAACGGCGCCAAGACGTTCATCACCGGTGGGATGCAGGCCGACCTCGTCGTCGTCGTCGCCCGCACCTCGACCGATCCGGACAACCGGCGCAAGGGACTCACCCTGCTCGTCGTGGAGGATGGGATGCCCGGCTTCACCCGCGGCCGGGAGCTGGAGAAGATGGGTTGCAAGGTGCAGGACACCGCCGAGCTGTCGTTCGTCGACGTGCGGGTGCCCGCCGCCAACGTGCTCGGCGAGGTGGGGGAGGCGTTCAGCTACCTCGGCCACAACCTGCCCCAGGAGCGGCTGACCGTGGCCGTCGGATCCGTGGCCCAGGCCCGGTCGGCGATCGCCGCGGCCATCGACTACACCAAGGACCGCAAGGCGTTCGGGACGCCCGTGGCATCCTTTCAGAACACGAAGTTCGAGCTGGCGGCCTGTTCGACGGAGGTCGAGGCGGCTCAGGCGATGCTGGACCGGGCTGTCGCGCTGCATGTCGACGGTGAGTTGTCGGCGCCGGATGCGGCCAGGGTGAAGCTGTTCTGCACGGAGATGCAGGCCCGGGTCATCGACCGCTGCCTGCAGCTGTTCGGCGGCTACGGCTACATGATGGAATACCCGATCGCCCGGCTTTATACGGACGCCCGGGTGGCGCGGATCTACGCCGGCACCAGCGAGGTTATGAAGGTGATCATCGCCAAGTCGCTCGGCCTCTAGGCCCGCGATCTGCGTAACGCTCGGCGTTACAGAATGGGGCGTAGTTCGCGAGCCGTCAGTAGTTCTTGCAGCTACCGGCGAGCTGCGTGGTAGCGCCCAGGTAGCTCTGCACGCTCGGGTCGGCGGCGATCTGGTTCACCGTGTTCTGCCGCTCCGCCGGACCGGAGTTCAGGAAGATACGCAGCATTCCCAGCGCCATGGGCTGGGCGCTGAACCGCGCGGCCAGGTCGGGTTGTTCCGCGTTCATGGCAGCCCACACCTGATCGTAGGTGCAGGTCGTGTTGACGACCGGTCCGAGGTCGGGCTGGGCTGAGGCGATCCCGACCGACATCGGCACCGACAGAGCAATACCACCAATCACGACGGCAAGCCTCGTGCGCGACACCTTGAGCATGTGGTTTTTACCTTTCCCCGCCCGACTGATTCGGGCGACATCCTCCTTGTCGTGGAGGACGGCGTTTTCGTTACTGGCTGTTCTGATGAAAAGGCTAACAGGATCGACGGTGATCCACGCAAGTTCACTACCCGGCCCTCACCCTGGTCAAACAGTGTCGTCAGCGGCTGAATTTCACGAGTCTATGGCTGCCATCTCCTTGCGTTCGGTGATCGGCCGGGCCGCCTGGGCGTGCGGACCTTCGGCGACCTGGCGATCCGGGCCGATACCCTGACCGCGGTGAAACTTTCAGCGATCCTGCCTCTGCCGGCGCCGGTGGCCCAGCACCGGGCGTCGGTGTTCACCCCTGTGCGGGGTGAGCCCGTTCTGGTGCGGCTCGTGCATGCGCTCGCCTCCGCGGCCGACGAGGTGCTGGTGGTGGTCGACGCCCGGCTGATCGAGGACGTGCAGGCCTGCCTGGCGGGGCGACCGGTTCGGATCGTCGATGCGGGCGAATCGCCGAGCACCGCAGACTGCTTGGCGCTGGCGGCACAGCAGCTGCGCTCGGTGGCCGTGACGCACGCCTTGGTCGCCCACCACCGGTATCCGGTGATGCCTGCCGGGCTGGTGGCACGAGTCGCCGACGCTCTAGTCGACGGCGCAGAACTGGTGGTCCCGGTGCTGCCCGTCACCGACACCGTGAAAATGGTTGACGGACAAGGCATCATCCGGTCAACGGTGGATCGCGCCGAGTTGAGGATCACCCAGTATCCGTACGGTTGCTCCGTGGCGCGCCTGGTCGATTTTCACGCCGGGCTCGGCGGAGGTGAGGGCCTGGTGACGGTAGCCGGTGACGCGGACGCAGTGCCCGTCGACCTGCCTGCCGATGCGGCACTACTGGACGCCATCATCGCGTGTCGGAGCTGACCGAACCCGCGAGCAGGTGTTCGGCGAGGCGGATGTCGGGTGGGTAGGTCACTTTGAGATTGGTTGCGGCACCGGGGAATACCCGCACATCGACATCGGTGAAACGCTGCACGCAGGCCGAGGTGTCGGTGCCGTCGAACGTCTCGGTATCGGCGCGCCGATAAGCGTCGAGCAACGGCTGGGCCCGGAAGGCCTGCGGTGTCTGCACACGCACCAACCGTTGTGTCAGCGGTTCGAGGCCACCGCCGGGTAGCGGGCGGGCCAGACCCTCCGCGGGTACCGCGGGCACCGCGCCGCCGTAGGTACGGGCGGCGGCGATTGCGGCGCGCATCATGTCGGGGCCGGCCAGTGGGCGGGCGGCATCGTGGATGAGGACGATGTCGACCGAGCCGCTCTCGATATCGGCGGCGATATGGCGCAGCATGTTGAACTCTGATTCGTGACGGCTGTCGCCGCCCTCGACGAGTTCGACGGACCTGCCCGGAAGGTCGTCCTGCACAGCGCGGTGGGCCACCTCGCGCTCGCCGCGCCGGTGCACCAGGATGACCCGGCCGATCTCGGCCGTGTCGGCCACCGCCCGCACCGACCACGACAGCATCGACCTGCCTGCCAGCAACAGATACGCCTTGTTGCCGTCGGCGCCGACCCGCGACCCGATCCCGGCGGCGAGCACCACGCCGACTGCGGTGGGACCGGAAGCTGCGGGCACGCGCTCACGCTAGCCTGCCGCGTCGGGTGAGCCGGTGCGGGCCGCAACCGTCGGGGAGAGGATGATCAGGTGAGCGTTTCCACACCACAGCCTTCGGACCGGGTCGGGTGCCTAGCGTCCGGCGGGTTGCGGATCGAAGGTTTCCAGCAGTGACCGCTCTTGCTCGGCCTTCATCAGCCGCCGGGCCTTCCGCCGGGTGACGAGGATGCCGACGACGGCCAGCGTCCAGACCAGGTACTGCAAGGTCCAGGCGAGCCGGAATGATTCGGTGGAATAGCCCCCGGCCGCGTCGAGGATCCAGCCCATCGCCTGCATCAGCAGCAGTGAGGCCAGGAAGCCGCCCATGTTGACCATGCCCTGAGCGGTGCCCAGTATCGCGCTGGGATTGAAGGTGCGGGCGAAGTCGAAGCCGACCATCGAGCCGGGTCCGCCGACGGAGATGATCACGACGAGCACGATCAGCAGCCAGAGCGGCGCCCGGCCGGGCAGCGCCAGCACGATCGTCCAGATGGCCGCATTGCTCCCGATGATGCCGAGCACGAAGGCCGACCGGCGATGCGGGTACCGGCCGGTGAGGATTCCCAGCACCACTCCCGCGAAGATCGCGGTCACCACCGAGATGGTCAGCAACATCCCCGCGACCGCCCGGGTCTGACCCTGGGCGGTGGTGACGTAGGGGACCCCCCACATCAGTGCGAACACCGTCACCGAGAACTGGGTGCCCATGTGGGTGAAGAACCCGAGCCGGGTGCCCGGTCGCATCCAGACCGTGCGGACGCTTGTGAGGGTGTCCCCCACGGACATCGTCTCGGAGGTCACCAGGTGTCCGCTCGGCGTGTTCTGCAGCAGCGCGGCCGCCAGCACCATGGTGATCACCCCGAACGCCGCTACCGAAAGGTACGCCGACGTCCAACCGTTGAGGCCCAGCAAAGCCAGGAACGGCACCGCCGACAGCACCTGGCCGAGCTGGCCGCTGATCCCGGTGAGCTGGGTCAGCAGCGGCACCCGCCGGGCCGGGAACCAGTGCGGGACTAGGCGCAGCACCGAGATGAAGGTGACCGCGTCACCGAGACCGACGACGGCCCGGGCGGCCAGCGCCAGCGGCAGTGAATCGGTGACGGCGATGGCCAGCTGCCCGGTCACCATCAGTGCGGTGCCGGAGACGACGAGAAGTTTGGAGCCGTAGCGGTCGAGTAGCACGCCCGCAGGCACTTGGGCGCCCGCGTAGACGATGATCTGCAGCACCACGAATATCGACAGCACGCTGGGGCTCGCGTGGAAGCGGTCGCCGGCCTCCAGGCCCGACACCCCCAGGGTGGTGCGGTTGAGAACCGCCACGACGTATGCCAGTAGTCCGGTCGCCCAGATGATCCAGGGACGCACGCTGACCTCTATTCGTCGGTTCAGGGCGATGTGCAGTGCGCCCATCCTCCCAAATTGGTGGGATGAATCTCCAATGCACTGTCGGTGAGATGCCTCACCGAAGTTGCCAGAGTTTGCATCTATGCAGTTTCTTCCATATTTTGCACTTCGCTCGCTTTGCGGCAGGTGGCACCCGTACTGCGGGGGTGGGAGTCCGTGGACATTAACCACATCCTCAAGCCCAACTTCGGTCGGTGGGGCTGATGCTTACCGATCAGTAATAAGTTTCAGCAAACTAATTTCGGCAAGTATGAAAGCCCGGTGAGCACATGTTGCCGATGTGTCCGCTTTTCGCCGCCTCCGACGGGCCGGCCGGGTGCGCCGCGGCAGGCGAGATTCTTATATAACGATTTGGTCACAGCATTGCGCTGATCTGGGAAGTTGTAGCTACTCGGCCGTAACCACTTGCATGCAGGACGTTTGTCTCGCAGAGGTTTCACGGTCGCGGGAGCGGTTGTTGTGCTACGTGTGGTTACCCGGGCGTAGAACTCGCCAGTAATCATTCGAGGAAGGAAAATAGCCTCAGCTCTTATGACACTCTTAGTGGGGTTGGGCTGTCATCAGGACACGTCCGGGGATCGGCTTGTGTGACGCCCGGTCTCTCTGGATGAGCACCGGCCCAACGGAGATTCAACGCCGAATCGCCGGACCGCAGGACGACGGGACTATCGGGAACCCGCCGCATCCTCGCCGCGACGACGCGCCACCACCGGCACGACCAGCGTGAACAAAGACTGCACCGAGGGAGATAACAAGACCGTGACGATCAATGAACACGACAGGGTGACAGCCGGCAAGAGCAGCCTGGGCGAGGGTTCGCTGTCGGGCGCCCATGCGCTTGTGGACCTGCTGAATGCCGGTGAGCCGTATGCGGTCGCGTTCGGTGGTCAGGGCGGCGCCTGGTTGGAGAGCCTGGAGGAACTGGTCAGCTCCGCGGGCATCGAATCCGAACTCAGCGAGCTGGTCGGCGAGGCGGCGCTGCTGCTGGAGCCGGTCGCCCGCGAGCTCGTCGTGGTGCGCCCCATCGGCTTCGAGCCGCTGCAGTGGGTGCGCGCGCTGGCCGCTGAGGAGCCGCTGCCCGATACCAAGCAGCTCACCACCGCCGCGATCTCCGGCCCCGGCATCCTGCTGACCCAGATGGCCGCCATCCGTGCGCTGACACGTCAAGGCCTGGACCTGATGGGCACCCCCCCGGTCGCCATGGCAGGCCACTCGCAGGGCATCCTGGGCGTCGAGTCGCTCAAGGGCAAGGGCGCCCGCGACGCCGAACTGCTCGCACTGCTCGAGCTGATCGGCGCCGCCGGTTCGCTGATCTCCCGCCGCCGCGGCATGGTCGGCCGCGGCGACAAGACCCCGATGGTGTCGGTCACCAACGTCGACCCCGACCGGATCGCCGCGCTGCTCGAAGAGTTCTCCACCGACGTCCGCACCGTGCTGCCGCCCGTGCTGTCGATCCGCAACGGCCGCCGCTCGGTCGTCATCACCGGGACCCCCGAACAACTCGGCCGCTTCGAGCTGTACTGCTCAAAGATCACCGAGAAGGAAGAAGCTGAGCGCAAGAACAAGCTGCGCGGCGGCGCGGTGTTCTCGCCGGAGTTCAACCCGGTGCAGGTCGAGGTCGGCTTCCATACCCCGCGGCTGGCCGACGGGGTCGCCCTCGTCGACCGCTGGGCCGCCAAGTGCGGCATCGACGCCGAGCTGGCCCACGCCATGACCGAATCCATCTTCGTGAGCCCGATCGACTGGGTCGCCGATGTCGAGGCCCTGCACACCGCGGGCGCGCGCTGGATCATCGACCTCGGCCCGGCCGACACCGTCACCCGACTCACCGCCCCGGTGATCCGCGGCCTGGGCATCGGCATTGTGCCCGCCGCCACCCGCTCCGGGCAGCGCAGCCTGTTCACCGTCGGTGCGGTGCCCGAGGTGCCAGCACCGTGGACCAGCTACGCACCCTCTACGGTCACCCTGCCCGACGGTTCGGTGAAGCTGTCCACCAAGTTCACCCGCCTGACCGGGCGCTCACCGATCCTGCTGGCCGGCATGACCCCGACCACGGTGGACGCCAAGATCGTCGCGGCTGCGGCGAACGCCGGGCACTGGTCCGAGCTCGCCGGCGGCGGCCAGGTGACCGAGAAGATCTTCGACGACCGCGTCGCAGAACTGACCCAGCTGCTCGAGCCGGGCCGCGCCATCCAGTTCAACTCGCTGTTCCTCGACCCGTACCTGTGGAAGCTGCAGCTCGGCGGAAAGCGCATCGTGCAGAAGGCACGTCAGTCCGGTGCGCCGATCGACGGTGTCATCGTCACCGCCGGCATCCCCGAGCTGGACGAGGCCGTCGATCTGATCGAGGAACTCAACGGCATCGGCATCACCCACGTGGTGTTCAAACCGGGCACAGTCGACCAGATCAGGTCCGTCATCAAGATCGCGGCCGAGGTTCCCGGCAAGGACGTCATCATCCACATCGAGGGTGGCCGCGCCGGCGGTCACCACTCATGGGAGGACCTCGACGACCTGCTGCTGGCCACCTACGCGGACCTGCGCAAGCTGTCCAATATCACCATCTGCGTCGGCGGCGGCATCGGCACCCCCGAGCGCGCGGCCGAATACCTGTCCGGCCGCTGGGCCCGGGACTACGGCTTCCCACTGATGCCCCTCGACGGCATCCTGGTCGGAACCGCCGCCATGGCCACGCTGGAGGCCACCACCTCCCCGGCGGTCAAGCAGCTGCTCGTCGACACCACCGGCACCGACATTTGGGTCGGCGCCGGAAAAGCCCAGGGCGGCATGGCATCCGGGCGTAGCCAGCTCGGTGCCGACATTCACGAGATCGACAACGCCGCTTCCCGTTGCGGCCGCCTGCTCGACGATGTCGCCGGTGACGCCGACGCCGTCGCCGAGCGCCGTGACGAGATTATCGCGGCCATGGCCGACACCGCCAAGCCGTACTTCGGCGATGTCTCCGACATGACCTACCTGCAGTGGCTGGACCGCTACGTCGAATTGGCCATCGGAGAAGGCGATTCCACCGCCGACACCAAGACCGCCGATTCGCCGTGGCTGGACGTCACCTGGCGGGACCGGTTCGAGGAGATGCTCAAGCGTGCCGAGGGCCGCCTGCATCCCAACGACTCCGGGCCGATCGAGACCCTCTTCTGTGCGGACGCCGAAGGTGAAGCGCTGCTGGAGCATCCGGCTGCCGCCGTCGACACGCTGCTGAACCGGTACCCGGACGCCGAGAACATCAAGCTGCACCCGGCCGATGTGCCGTTCTTCGTGACCCTGTGCAAGACACCCGGCAAGCCGGTCAACTTCGTCCCCGTCATCGACAAGGACGTGCGCCGCTGGTGGCGCAGCGACTCCCTGTGGCAGGCCCACGATGCGCGCTACACCGCGGATCAGGTCTGCATCATCCCCGGCACCGCCGCCGTCGCCGGTATCACCCGCGTCGACGAGCCGGTCGGTGACCTGCTCGACCGCTTCGAGCAGGCCGCGATCGACGAGGTCGTGGCCACCGGAGCGGTGGCAGTGCCCGTCGTGTCCCGCCGCCAAGCCAACCCCGGTGCCACCGGACCCATCGCCGTGGTGCTGGATTCGCCCGATGTGCTGTGGGCCGGCCGCACCGCGATCAACCCGGTACACCGCATCGGCGCTCCCAGTGAATGGCAGGTGCACGAAAATTCGGGTACGGCGGGCAGGAGCGGAGCGACCGGGGAAGCACGGGTGGCCACGCACCCGTCCACGGGCTCGCGACTGGAGCTCACCGATGAGGGTGTCACGCTGAGCGTTCCGTTGAGCGATATCTGGATCGACATCAAGCTGACGCTGCCCGCCGCCACCGTCAACGGCGGTATGCCGGTCGTCACCCCCGAAGATGCCGCCAGCGCGATGCGCGCCGTGCTGGCCATCGCAGCCGGTGTCGATGGCGTGGATTCGCTGCCCGTCGTGGTCGACGGCACCGCGACGGTCACCGTCGACTGGGATCCCGAGGAGGTCGCCGATCACACCGGCGTCACCGCCACGTTCGGCGCCCCGTTGGCCCCGGGCCTGACCCTGGTGCCCGACGCACTGGTCGGGCGCTGCTGGCCCGCGGTGTTCGCCACCATCGGATCGGCCGCCACCGGTGGGGGGTTCCCCGTCATCGAAGGCCTGCTGAGCCTGGTGCACCTGGATCACGCCGCCCACCTGCTCGCCCCGATGCCCAAGTCGGTCGCCGAATTGACGGTTACCGCAACGGCTTCTGAGGCCACCGACACCGAGGTCGGCCGCGTCATCCCGGTCAGCGTGACCATCATCGATGCCGACGGCACCGAGCTGGCGCGCCTGGAAGAGCGGTTCGCCATCCGCGGACGCACCGGTGCGGTCGAGCTGGAGGACCCGGTGCGTGCCGGCGGTGCGATGACCGACAACGCCACCGACACCCCGCGTCGTCGCCGCCGTGACGTCACCCTGACCGCGCCCACCGACATGAGCGCGTTCGCCGTGGTGTCCGGTGACCACAATCCGATCCACACCGACCGTGCCGCAGCGCTTCTCGCCGGACTCAAGGGACCCATCGTGCACGGCATGTGGCTTTCGGCCGCCGCGCAGCACGTGGTGACCGCCACCGACGGCCGCGCCACCCCGCCGGCCCGCCTGGTGGGCTGGACCTCGCGCTTCCTGGGCATGGTGTTGCCCGGTGACGAGATCGAGTTCCGTGTCGACCGGGTCGGCATCGACCGCGGTGCGGAGATCATCGAGGTCACCGCGAAGGTCGCGGGTCATCTGGTGATGGCCGCGACCGCACAGCTGGCCGCCCCGAAGACGGTGTACGCCTTCCCCGGTCAGGGAATTCAGCACAAGGGCATGGGCATGGAGGTCCGCGCCCGTTCCAAGGCGGCCCGCAAGGTGTGGGACATCGCCGACAAGTTCACCCGGGAAACCCTGGGCTTCTCGGTGCTGCACGTGGTCAAGGACAACCCGACCAGCCTCATCGCCTCCGGTGTGCACTACCACCACCCCGAGGGCGTGCTGTACCTGACTCAGTTCACCCAGGTCGCCATGGCGACGGTGGCCGCGGCTCAGGTCGCCGAGATGCGTGAGCAGGGTGCCTTCGTCGAAGGCGCCATCGCCTGCGGGCACTCCGTCGGCGAATACACCGCTCTGGCGTGTGTTTCCGGCGTGTACGAGCTGCCGGCGCTGCTGGAGGTGGTGTTCCACCGCGGCTCCAAGATGCACGACATCGTCCCGCGTGACGAGAAGGGTCGCTCCAACTACCGGTTGGCCGCGATCCGCCCGTCGCAGATCGATCTGCCCGACGACGATGTCACCGCCTTCGTCGAGGCGATCGCCGAGCGCACCGGTGAATTCCTGCAGATCGTGAACTTCAACCTGCGTGGTTCGCAATACGCCATCGCGGGCACGGTCCGCGGACTGGAGGCCCTGGAGGAGGAGATCGAGCGGCGCCGCGAAATCAGCGGTGGCAAGCGGTCGTTCATCCTGGTGCCCGGTATCGACGTACCGTTCCACTCCGAGGTGCTGCGGGTCGGTGTCGCCGACTTCCGTCGCAGCCTGGAGCGGGTCATGCCGGTCGATGCCGATCCGGAGCTGCTCATCGGCAAGTACATTCCGAACCTGGTGCCCCGGCCGTTCACGCTGGACCGCGACTTCATCCAGGAGATCCGCGATCTGGTGCCCGCCGAGCCGCTCGACGAGGTCCTCGCCGATTACGACACCTGGCGTAACGAGCGTCCGCGTGAACTGATGCGCAAGATCGTGATCGAGCTGCTGGCATGGCAGTTCGCCAGCCCGGTGCGCTGGATCGAAACCCAGGATCTGCTGTTCATCGAGGAGGCGGCGGGTGGCCTGGGAGTTGAGCGATTCGTCGAGATCGGCGTGAAGACGGCGCCGACCGTCGCGGGCCTGGCGACCAACACACTCAAGCTGCCCGAGTACTCGCACAGCACCACCGAGGTGCTCAACGCCGAGCGGGACGCGGCGGTGCTGTTCGCCACCGACACCGACCCGGAGCCCGAGGATGAGGCGCCGCCAGCCGAGGCGTCCGCTGCGGCGGCGCCGGCAGCTGCGGCTCCCGCGGCTGCACCCACACCGGCGGCCGCCCCGTCCGGTGGACAGTCGGGCGGAGTCCGCCCCGACGATCTGGTATTCGACGCTGCCGATGCCACTTTGGTGCTCATCGCGCTGGCGGCGAAGATGCGGATCAACCAGATCGAGCCGCTGGACTCCATCGAGTCGATCACCGACGGTGCGTCGTCGCGGCGTAACCAGATGCTGGTGGACCTGGGCTCGGAGCTGAATCTGGGCGCCATCGACGGTGCCGCCGAGGCAGATCTGTCCGGCCTCAAGGCACAGGTGACCAAGTTGGCCCGCACCTACAAGCCGTTCGGCCCGGTGCTGTCCGACTCGATCAACGATCAGCTGCGGACCGTCTTCGGACCGTCGAGCAAGCGCCCGGCCTACATCGCCGAACGTGTCTCCAAGACATGGGAACTCGGGCCAGGCTGGGCCAAGCACGTCACCGCCGAGGTGGCGCTGGGTACCCGTGAGGGCTCCAGCGTCCGCGGTGGGAACCTGGGCGATCTGCACGAAGGGGCGCTGGCCGATGTGGCCACCGTCGACAAGGTGATCGACGCTGCCGTCACACATGTCGGTGCGCGCAAGGGCATTTCGGTGTCGCTGCCCTCGTCCGGTGCCGCTGGCGGGGGAGTGGTCGACTCGGCCGCGCTCGGCGAGTTCGCCGAGCAGGTCACCGGTCCCAACGGTGTGCTGGCCAATGCCGCGCGGACGATCCTGGGCCAGCTCGGGCTGGACAGCCCGGTCAGCGCGCCCGAAGCCGTCAGTGACGCGGATCTGATCGACCTCGTCACGACCGAACTCGGCTCGGACTGGCCGCGTCTGGTGTCGCCGGTGTTCGACGCCCGCAAGGCCGTCGTCTTCGATGACCGGTGGGCAAGTGCCCGTGAGGATCTGGCCCGGCTGTGGCTGCTCGATGAGAGCGAGATCGACGCGGACTGGCAGCGGTTGTCCCAGCGCTTCGAGGGCGCGGGCAATGTCGTCGGCACCCAGGCCTCTTGGTGGCAAGGGCGTGCACTTGCGGCCGGCCGCAATATTCACGCGGCGCTCTACGGCAGGGCCGCTGCCGGTTCGGGGAACCCCGACAAGGGCGGCTACGCCAACGAGGTGGCTGTCGTCACCGGCGCGTCCAAGGGTTCGATCGCCGCATCGGTGGCCGCTCAGCTGCTGGAGGGTGGCGCGACCGTCATCGCCACCACCTCCAAGCTCGACGATGACCGGCTGGCGTTCTACCGCACGCTCTATCGTGACCACGCCCGGTTCAACGCCACGCTGTGGGTGGTTCCGGCCAACATGGCGTCCTACTCGGATATCGATGCGCTCGTCGAGTGGGTCGGCACCGAGCAGACCGAGAACCTCGGCCCCAAGGCGATTCACCTGAAGGACGCCCTGAACCCGACGCTGCTGTTCCCGTTCGCCGCACCGCGGGTCGGCGGGGATCTGTCCGATGCAGGGTCTCGCTCGGAGATGGAGATGAAGGTTCTGCTGTGGGCGGTGCAGCGGCTCATCGCCGGCCTGTCACACCTGGGTGCCGAGCGCGATATCGCCTCGCGCCTGCATGTGGTGCTGCCGGGCTCACCCAACCGGGGCATGTTCGGTGGTGACGGCGCCTATGGCGAGGCCAAGGCCGCCCTCGACGCCGTGGTCACCCGCTGGAAGGCGGAATCCTCGTGGTCGCAGCGTGTTTCGCTGGCGCACGCGCTGATCGGCTGGACCAAGGGCACCGGTCTGATGGGTCACAATGACGCCATCGTGGGTGCGGTCGAAGAGGCCGGTCTGACCACCTACACCACCGCCGAGATGGCCTCGATGCTGTTGGCGCTGTGCGATATCGAATCCAAGGTCGCCGCGGCACGCGCGCCGATCGAGGTCGATATGACCGGCGGTCTCGGCGAGATCGAGATCGACATGGCCGAGCTTGCCGCCAAGGCACGCGAGGAGATGTCGTCTGCAGCCGCCGAGGATGAGGACCCGGACGATGCAGGCGTCATCCGGGCACTGCCCTCACCGCCGCGCGGATACGCCGCCGCACCGCCGCCGGCATGGGACGACCTCGACGTCGACCCCGCCGACCTCGTGGTGATCGTCGGTGGAGCCGAGCTCGGACCGTACGGTTCCTCGCGCACCCGCTACGAGATGGAGGTGTCCGGCCAGCTGTCGGCCGCCGGGGTGCTCGAACTGGCGTGGACCACCGGACTGGTCAAGTGGGAAGACGATCCCAGGCCGGGCTGGTATGACACCGAGACCGGTGATCTGGTCGACGAGGCCGAACTGGTCGAGCGCTACCACGATGCCGTGATCGCCAAGGTCGGCATCCGCGAGTTGGTGGCCGACGGTTTCCTGGACGCCGACCATTCGGCACCGCTGCTGGTGTCGGTGTTCCTGGACAAGGACTTCGCCTTCGTGGTGTCGTCCGAGACGGACGCCCGCGAGTTCGCGAGGTACGACCCGGAGCACACCGTCATCGCACCGGTCCCCGACAGCGCGGACTGGCAGGTGATCCGCAAGGCGGGCACCGAGATTCGGGTGCCCCGCAAGGCCAAGCTGTCTCGCTGGGTCGGCGCGCAGATCCCCACCGGCTTCGACCCGACGGTCTGGGGCATCACGCCCGACATGGCCAACTCGATCGACCGGGTGGCGCTGTGGAACATCGTCGCGACCGTCGACGCGTTCCTGTCGGCCGGGTTCAGCCCGACCGAACTGATGCGCTGGGTACACCCCAGCCTGGTGGCCAGCACGCAGGGCACCGGCATGGGCGGCATGACCTCGATGCAGACCATGTTCCACGGCAACCTGCTCGGCAGGAACAAGCCGAACGACATCCTGCAGGAAGTCCTGCCGAACGTGGTTGCGGCCCACGTGGTTCAGTCCTACATCGGAGGCTACGGCGCGATGATCCACCCGGTGGGCGCATGTGCCACCGCGGCGGTCTCGGTCGAGGAGGGCGTCGACAAGATCCGCTTGGGCAAGGCCGAGCTGGTGGTCGCAGGCGGCTTCGACGACCTGACGCTGGAGGCCATCATCGGCTTCGGTGACATGGCCGCCACCGCCGACACCCAGATGATGCGCGCCAAGGGCATCAGCGATTCGAAGTTCTCCAGGGCCAACGACCGGCGCCGGCTGGGCTTCGTCGAGGCGCAGGGCGGCGGGACGATCCTGCTGGCCCGCGGCGATCTCGCGGTCAAGATGGGCCTGCCGGTGCTGGCGGTCGTGGGCTACGCGCAGTCGTTCGCCGACGGTGTGCACACATCGATCCCGGCTCCCGGGCTCGGCGCGCTGGGTGCCGGCCGCGGCGGTACGGACTCGGTGCTGGCGCGGTCGCTGGCCAAGCTGGGCGTCGGAGCCGACGACATCGCGGTGATCTCCAAGCACGACACCTCGACGTTGGCCAACGACCCCAACGAGACCGAGCTGCACGAGCGGCTGGCAGATTCGCTGGGTCGCTCCGAAGGTGCACCGCTGTTCGTCGTCAGCCAGAAGACGTTGACCGGTCACGCCAAGGGTGGCGCGGCGGTGTTCCAGATGATGGGTCTGTGCCAGATCATGCGCGACGGCGTCATCCCGCCGAACCGCAGCCTGGACTGCGTCGACGATGAGCTGAACCACGCCAAGCACTTCGTGTGGGTGCGCGAGCCCCTGCATCTGGGTGATCGGTTCCCGATCAAGGCCGGACTGGTGACCAGCCTCGGCTTCGGGCATGTGTCCGGTCTTGTGGCGCTGGTGCATCCGCAGGCGCTGCTGGCCGCACTGCCCGCCGATCAGCGCGCCGAGTACCAGGCGCGGGCCAACACCCGGGTGCTGGACGGTCAGCGGCGGCTCGCCTCGGCGATCGCCGGTGGGCCCTCGCTGTACGAAAAGCCGGCCGACCGCCGGTTCGGTCACGACACCCCGGAGAAGCGTCAGGAAGCGGCCATGCTGCTCAATCCCGAGGCGCGCCTGGGTGCTGACGACCACTACACGAAGTGACAGAAAGCGAGTCGGCTAGCGTTTCCGGAATGGGCATCGTTGGGGTAGGGATCGACCTTGTTTCGATTCCGGATTTCGCCGAGCAGGTTGACCAGCCTGGCACCGTTTTCGCCGAGACCTTCACGCCGGGGGAACGGCGCGACGCCGCGGACAAGAGTTCGTCGGCGGCGCGCCACCTCGCGGCGCGATGGGCGGCCAAGGAAGCGGTGATCAAGGCCTGGTCGGGGTCGCGCTTCTCCAAGCGGCCGATGCTGCCGGAGGGGATTCACCGCGATATCGAGGTTGTCACCGATATGTGGGGCCGCCCCAAGGTGCGGTTGTCCGGCGCCATCGCCGAGCACCTGAAAGACGTGACCATCCACCTGTCGCTGACCCACGAGGCCGACACCGCGGCCGCGGTTGCCATCCTGGAGGCCTGACACCCTCACGGGCACTTGGTGCGAGCGAGCGTGTCTGAGGGCAGACACGCCGCGCTCGGGCCGGAGTTGGCGCACACTCGCGCCCCGCGGGGAGCGACTAACCTCGCTGCCATGACTGATCTCGTGGCCCGGGTGCAACAGCTACTGCCCTCGGTGCGTGCCGATCTCGAAGATCTGGTGCGCATCGAATCGGTATGGGCCGATCCGGTACGCAGGCCGGAGGTTCATCGCAGTGCCGAGCTGACGTCGAAGTTGTTGTCACAGGCGGGTTTCAGTGACATCCACACGGTCAGCGCCGGTGGCGCTCCGGCGGTGATCGCCCGCCATCGCGCTCCCGAGGGTGCGCCGACGGTGTTGCTGTATGCCCACCACGACGTACAGCCCGAGGGGAACAGCACGCAGTGGCACTCCCCGCCATTCGAGCCGACCGAACGTGACGGCCGGCTGTATGGCCGGGGCACTGCTGACGACAAGGCCGGTATCGCAACGCATCTGGCGGCGATCCGGGCCTTCACGGATTTTGGGGGCAGCCCGCCGGTGGGTGTGACGGTCTTCGTCGAAGGCGAAGAGGAGTCCGGGTCGCCCTCGCTGTCGGCATTGTTGGACGCCCATCGCGACCTGCTGGCCGCCGACGTGATCGTCATCGCCGATTCGGACAACTGGGGTGTCGACATTCCGGCGCTGACGGTCTCGCTGCGCGGACTGGCCGATTGCGTCGTGGAGGTCGCCACCCTCGACCACGGGCTGCACTCGGGTCTGTGGGGTGGCGTCGTGCCCGACGCGCTCAGCGCCCTGGTGCGGCTGCTGGCCAGCCTGCATGATGACGACGGAAACGTCGCCGTCGAGGGTCTGTACGAGGCGGCGGCCGCCGACGTCGAGTTCTCCGAGGGGCGGGTCCGCGCCGACTCCGGCCTGCTCGACGGGGTGCAGCAGATCGGTTCTGGTCCGGTGGTGCAGCGGATGTGGGCCCGCCCGGCCATCACCGTCATCGGTATCGACACCACGCCCGTCGACAAGGCATCGAACACGTTGGTGCCCAGCGCCCGGGCGAAGGTGAGCATGCGGGTGGCGCCCGGCGGTGACGCCCGCGCGCACCTGGCGGCGCTGACCCGGCATCTGGAGACGCATGCCCCGTGGGGTGCGCGGGTCACCGTCACGCCCGGCGATGTCGGGCAGCCGTATGCGATCGATGCCACTGGCGCGGTGTACGACGCTGCCCGACAGGCCTTTCAGCTCGGCTGGGGTCGCGAGCCGATCGATATGGGGATGGGAGGATCGATCCCGTTCATCGCCGAATTCGCGGCGGCCTTCCCGGATGCCAAGATCCTCGTCACCGGGGTGGAGGATCCGGGCACCCAGGCGCACAGCATCAATGAGAGCCTGCACCTGGGAGTGCTGGAGCGTGCGGCGACGTCTGAGGCGTTGTTCCTGCAGGCGCTGGGGGAGTTGGATCGGCGGGCTGGAGCGTAGCGACCCGGGGAGTTGGATCGGCGGGCTGGAGCGTAGCGACCCGGGGAGTTGGATCGGCGGG